>Ga0315277_10000235_pt1 | contig 94061 bp, 79 predicted proteins | sample YL17G05_15_MG_FD_203695 | JGI IMG/M metagenome (GOLD analysis project Ga0315277, IMG submission 203695) | Sediment microbial communities from Yellowstone Lake, YNP, Wyoming, USA - YL17G05_15 | ecosystem: Environmental > Aquatic > Freshwater > Lake > Sediment | place: USA: Wyoming | collected...
CTGTTCGTTCGGTGATTGGGACTGCATTGTGCACCTCCTTGGTGAGTCTGGAGGATTGCACGTTCTGAAGCAGATAATGGCAAGTAATCCGCGCCAGAAATGCGGTCAGTCTTGCATCTGCTTCACCTCCTTCGCATTATTTGGTCCTTGCGATTACTCCGGTAATGGCAAGCTTGCCATTAATTGAGCGCGTCCCCAAAACGCTGCACAAAACTGACGGCTCCACAACGGGCCTGCCTGTTGGATGCGGGAATGCCGGCGCGGCGGCGGATCGAGGCGAAGACGGCGCGCACAAGAATCTGCAAAACATCTCTCACCAGGGAAGAATCATATGCCAGGCGGTAGCGAAGGCCGTGCAGGACCCGGGCTTTGCCTCCAGGACCGGAATCTCAAAAGCTCAAAAGCAACATTTCTCAAAGGCCTTCAAGTAAAAACTTCGCGGTCTTTGCGGTCTTCGTGGTTTATAGTTAATTGGACGAATTCTCCTATCCAGCTTGTGCACTGAAAGCCGGGCGGTAGCGCAGCATTCGGGGATACGTGTCTTATGTATGAGCTCAGAATAGAGGTAAGGAAAGTGATGGGGGAATGCACGGCGGATCCGCCGATGAAGCCGGGGGATTATTTTATCGTGAGGGACGGCGACATCGAGATTCCCGAGGGCGGTTACATCTGCCTCTGGGCGCTGCAGAGCCTGATGCCGTTGATCCCTGCGAAGGAGCGCGAAATTTCCGAGAACAGGGACGAGGACTGGATGTGGCGCGTGCAACACGCCCAGTGTCCGGACCCGAAGGGACGGGTCATTTTCAGCATCGAGCGAGTGCGCAAAATCAGCAAATCCGAATTTGCCGCGGATGCGACCGGGACCTCGGAAATCCGGGAAGCGCAAGCTGAGAAGTCCAATGCCGCCTCGCTGAAGGATCTGCGCGTCGAAGTGGAATCGGTCGCAGGCCGCTGCACCTCGCGCATGAAGATCGGCGATTCCTTCGTCCTGCGGGGCGGCCGTCTGTACATCCCGCCCGGGCGCTACGCTTGCCTCTACGCGTTGCAGGCGGTGCTCCCGTTGCTGCCTGCGAAACAGCGCGTCCTGCAGGACGGCGACTGGCTGAAAGACGAATGCCGCGTGCTCTGCCCGGATCCGGCCGGCAATGTCATCCTGCGCATCGAAGAGGAAGTGATGAGTGACGAGTGATGAGTGATGAGTGATGAGCGAAAAACAAAGACTGCTTTTACTCATTACTCATCACTCATCGCTCATCACTCAGAGGTCGAAATGATTGTCTGCGACATCCTGACATGCGTGGGCTGCCGGATGTGTGAGGTTGCCTGTGCCACGGCTCGTTTCGGCGCGGTTTCGCCGGCGCTGGCGCGCATCCGGGTTGCCAAGCTGGAGGAAACCGGCATCGATTTTGCCGTTGCCTGTGTCGCCTGCAACGAAAAACCTTGCCTGGAGTGCCCCGGTGAAGCGTTGTCGGTTGGCGCCCGAGGCGAAATTCTCGTCGCCGGCGAATCCTGCAACGGCTGCGGCGAGTGCATGGATGCCTGTCCGATTGGGGCGGTCGGATTCCACAACGGCCGGCCCCTCTTCTGCGACCTGTGCGGCGGCGCGCCGGCCTGTGTCCCCGCATGCCCGAGCCGGGCCCTGTCGTTTCAGGAAAATGGCCACACGATTTCGCTGCAACCTTTTCTGACTGTTCAAGGCAGCGCCGGGGAGAAACGCGCGCATTTCGCCCGTGCCCGGGGGAAGGCGATGCGCGCCGGCTGGGCAAGCGGCAGGAGGATCGACTCATGACGATCTGCGCCGGCAAATCCCTGCGGGTGGATTTGACTGATCGCAAGATATGGCGCTCGGGGACACCTGAAGCGGGGGTGGGCGGGAGGAGCTGGAACAGTCTCACGCTGCTTCAGGAGCTGAAGCCGGGCGTCGATCCGTTGAGTCCGGAAAACATGCTCTGCATTGCAGTCGGGCCGCTGACCGGGAGCGCGCTGATTGCCGGTTGCCGGTTCATCGCCAGCGCGAAGAGTCCGCTGACCGGCTACCTGGGAGATTCCGGCGCGCGCGGATTCTTCGCCCCGGAGTTGCGCTGGGCCGGCCACGACCAGATCGTATTCACGGGCGCCGCGGAAACCTGGGTCTATCTTTTTATTGATAACGACGAGGTGGAAATCAGGGATGCGTCCCATCTGGCCGGGCTCGATATCACCGAGACGACTGTCCAACTGCGGCGCGAGTTGCGGGATCCCGACCTTCAGGTTGCCGCGATCGGGCCGGCCGGCGAAAATCTCGTCCGTTACGCGATCATTTCCTGCAATCTCGCCCGCGCCGCCGGACGCACCGGGATGGGAGCGGTCATGGGATCGAAGAAGCTCAAAGCGATTGCCGTGCGAGGCAGCATCCCGGTGCGGCCGGTTAATCCCGGGAAATTCCAGCGCGCGTGCGCGCGTTTTCAGGCCGGCATCGAGGCGCACGGCGAGTTCGAGCTGAGGCGCAGATATGGCACGACCCGCATCATGGACTCGCTGGCGCGCATGGGCGTCCTGCCTTCGTTCCATTTCCGGAGCACGGTCTTCGAGGACCTCGACCAGGTCAACGCGGATGCGCTGCGCAGGCATCATGTGGTGAAGTCCAAGTCGTGCTATAACTGCAATGTCTATTGCTCGCGCTACAACTACACCCTGTACGGTGAGGGCGAAGGGCCCGAATATGAAGCGCAGGCCGGCTTCACGATCAAATGCGGCAACTCTGATCTTGAGCTGGCGGTCGGCGTGTCGAACGCGGTCAACCGGCTCGGACTCGACTGCATCACCATGGCCGAGACGATCGCCTGGCTGATGGAATGCCGGCACGAAGGGATCATCACCGAAGCCGACGTCGACGGCATCGATCTCTCCTGGGGATCGCGTGAAGCGCTGCTCCGCCTGCCCGCCATGGTTGCCGGCAGGGAAGGCATCGGCAACCTGCTCGCCGAAGGAACCCGGCGCGCTGCCGGGAAGTTCGGCGCCGCTGCGCGCGCTCTCACTGCCGAGGTAAAAGGCCTGGAACTCTTTTCGGCGGACCCGCGCGGCATCAAGGGATATGGGCTTATGAATGCCGTGAATTCGCGCGGCGGCGATCATTACCGCGGCGAGCCGATGATCGAGCTGACCGGCGATGAAGATCTGGCCGAGCGGCGCGTGGGCCGCCGGGAAGCCGCGCACCGGCTCAACGAAGAGGGGAAAGGCGCTCTCGTCCAGTATGTGGAATTGCTCGGGTTGCTCTCGGACAGCATGACCGTCTGCAAAAACATCTCGTGCTGCATGGATGCGGTCGATTTTGACCTGGCCGCGGAGGCCTATTCCGGCCTGCTGGGGAAGGATATCGGCGCACGTGAACTCTGGGACCGCTGCGCTCATGTGAGCCAGGCGGAACGGGAGTTCAATGTCCGCGAGGGCCTTCGTCCCGAAGAGGATACGCTGCCCGCACGCTTCATCGATCGTCCGATTCCCGATGGCCCGTCCAAGGGAACCACCATCAATATCGACCGTCTGGTCAAGGATTACTACAAGGAAAAAGGCTGGGACAAGGATAGGGATACGGAGCCGCGCGCGTAAGCAAGCGGATATGTGGAAGTCTGATCACTTGGTGGTCTGGGCACGAGGTTTTTAAATATCCGCATGCTTACGCGCGCGGCTCCGTCATCTTGCCGATCACCGAACTCATCACAAAATACGAAATCGTTTCGTATATTCCGTGACTTGGATTCTCATGATCGACGCGAGCAGATTCGAAGAAAGGGAAACGGGGCTGAAGCGCGAGCTTTCGGTGCGACTGCTCGGCATGATTGCCATCGGGCAGTCGATCGGGACGGGCCTGTTTCTGGGCAGCGGCATTTCGGTGCAGATGGCCGGGCCCGGAGTCGTGGTTTCCTATCTGATCGGGGCCCTGATCGCCTACAGCGTGATGCTCGCGCTCTCGGAGATGGCCGCTGCCCATCCGACCGCCGGCTCCTTCGGGGTCTATGCGGAGCAATACCTCGGGCCGTGGGCCGGGCTGGTGACGCGCTATACCTACAGCATCGCCCAGATCATCGCCATCGGCGGGCAGATCATCGCCGTCGCCATTTACTGCCGTTACTGGCTGCCGCATACCCCTTCCTGGATCTGGATCGTAGGATTCTCCATTGTACTCATGACTTTGAACGTTCTCAATGTCGGCAGCTTCGGCGAATCCGAGTACTGGTTCTCCTTGATCAAGGTTCTGGCAATCTGTTTCCTGCTCGTGGCCGGCGTGGTGTTGTTCGGCGGGATCGGCGTCGAACGCCGCGGGCTGGAGGCCTTCACCGCTTATGGCGGATTTTTCCCGCGCGGCTTCTCCGGCGTCTGGGCCGCAGTCACCATGGCCGTCTTCAGTTTTTACGGGCTCGAAGCCGCGGCAGTCGGTTCCGGGGAGGCGCGCAATCCTGAAAAGACGGTGCCCAAAGCCCTGCGCCGCATCATGGGGCGGCTGACGCTTTTCTATGTCGGAAGCATGGCGATCCTGGTCGGCATCGTGCCCTGGAATCAGACCGGGATCAAGGAAAGCCCGTTCGTGCTTGTATATCAGCACATCGGGATTCCGGGCGCTGCCGGCCTGATGAACCTGGTAGTGCTGACGGCGGCGCTGACCAGCATTAATGCCAACCTCTATACCGCCTCGCGCATGCTTTTCTCGCTGGCCCGGTCAGGCCAGGCGCCGGCCTTGCTGGGACGGCTTTCCGCGCGGGGTGTGCCGAGAAATGCGGTGCTGGTCTCCGGCGCCGGTCTCGCGCTGGCGGCCCTGATCTACAGGTTCTTTGCGGATACGGCGTATGTCTACATGCTGGGGATTTCGCTTTTCGGCGCGATCTTCTGCTGGTCGGTGATTCTGGCAACCCACGTCCGCTTCCGAAGCAAGAAGGTGCCGGTGCTCTCGATCGCCGGGATATTCCTTCTGGCCGCCGTGCTCGTTACCATGGCTTACCTTCCGGACATGCGGGTTGCACTGGCAGCGGGCCTGCCATGGCTCCTGCTGATCTCCGTGGTTTATTTCACCTCGAAGGCTCGAAGGGCTCGAAGGGGCTCAAAGAACACCTTCGAGATCCATTGAGCCCTTCGAGCCTTCGAGGTGAACCAAGCCGCTTTATTTCTCCAGATTTGTGTGGGGCATGAGGATCCGGACTCCTTTGACCTTGCATTTGAGTTCCAGCCGCACGCTGCGGCCGGGAGGAGCGGGCGCGACCGTGAAGGAGTACTTTCCGTTGACGTCCCGGATCATGTGAAGGAAATTGGCCGTAAGCGCATTCGGATTCAGGTTGCTGCGCGGCAAGGGCAGAACCTCGGATCCTGGCTTCAGGGCTCCGAAAACCGAGGCTACGCCGGCCGTTTTTTTTGCCAGCTGAAAATAGTCCATCACGAAGGGGCCGTACATGCCAATCGGATAGTAGACCGGGTACAGGAATACGCCGGCGTGCGCCGCCTTCTCATACAGGATCTTCAAGGTATAACCCGGATTCAGGTCCGCGCCGGAGATTACCATGATTGCGCGCCGGACCTCGCGGTCACGCAGCGACGGCTGCGACGCGATGTAATCGTCGATTTCATCAACCGCGAACTCCAGGGCGCGCACCATGCCCGCATTGCCGACCACCGCCTCATCCTTTTTGAGACCGACATTCAGTTCGGCGCGCCGCTGCTCGTATTGAAGCAAGGCGTTCTTCAGGGCCGGCGGATCATGCGCGAGGGGTGCCAGCGTCTCGGAACGGTCGCTGACCATCCTGATGCCCACAACCGATGCCGGATTCAGCATCTGAAACAGGCCGGCAGCCGCATTGGCCTGCTGCTCGATCACCTTGGATTTCATGGTTGGACCGAAGCTCAGCAGGATGAGCACCGCGTATGGAATCGAGCGGTCTCCCGGTGAAAGCGCCGGGTGGAAACTTACCAGCGGAGCCGGTTTGCCGTCGATGCGCAGCTCGAAATCGGCCGGCTTCAGTCCCATGACCGGCTTCTCTTCTTTGTTCAGCGCAGAAAAATAGATGCGCTCCGAGACATTGGTGTCCTGGCCACGAGAGTTCCCGGCCGGCATGATCCCGCCCGACACAACCAGCAGGAGAATCAGCCGCCACCTGTATCTACGCATCGCATTTCCTCCCACTCATCGCTCTACCTTATCAGAATGGATGCCGTAATGGGATGTTTGGTTCATTTGGAAGGAGTCAGGAGAAAAGCAGGGTCAACCTCGTAAAGGGGCAGTGATTTAGCCCGGATTCCGATTGGGCGGGCTGAAGCCCGCCCCCACAGTTTTGGGATTAGGCCATTTTGATTCAACAAATTCGTCTCAAGCAGTCGCGTCAACTTCGGAATCCAGGTTTAGCCCGCATTTGTCACCAGGTCCAACTGCGGCAGCGGATCCGGGCATGTCTACTGGGTTGTACTCGGTCGGACTCCTCGACGTACTGTCAGGTACGCCTGCGGAGTCCTCCCGCCGCGTGCCTTGTAGCCATGCTTGTCTGCGCCGCCTCGCTACGAAACCTGTTGAAGAATATGGATTTGCTTTTCTCCTGACTCCTGACTCCTGGCTCCTGTCTCCTGTCTTTATTGACAAAACGCGTGCGGACCGTCATATTCCGTGGGCTTTGCGGAGGATGCCGGAATGGGTTTGATTCAAGATGTGTTCGTCAACAATCTGTTGCCGATTCTGCTGGCTGCCGGAGCGGGTTTTGTTTTAGGGCGAACGCTGCAGCCGGATATCAAGTCCGCATCGCGGATTGCTTTCTACGTTTTCAGCCCCTGCCTGGTGTTCACCTCGCTTGCGAACGTGGAAATCGCGGCCGGCGAGTTTGGGAAACTGGCGCTGTTCATGGTTTTGATCAGCGCCATCATGGCGGCGATTGCGTTCCTGTGCGGCAGGATGATGGGCGCCGGACGCCATTTGCTGGCCAGCCTGATCGTAGCTTCGGTATTTGTCAACAGCGGCAACTATGGACTTGCCGCCAACAAGTTCGCTTTTGGCGAAACCGGCCTGGCACGGGCGCTGGTCTGTTTTGTTTTCAGCACCGTCATCCTCTACAGTTGCGGTGTTCTGATCGCTTCGATGGGCAAGCTCTCCATTTCCAAGGCATTAGCGAATCTGCTGAAGGTCCCGGCAGTGTACAGTTTGATGGTCGCGGGAATTGTGCGCTGGGCGGGGTGGAAGATTCCGCTTTTTGTCGACCGTTCCGTGACCCTGCTCAGCGATGCCGCCATTCCGCTCATGCTGATCATACTGGGCATGCAGATCGCGCAAGCGCGAGTCTGGCCGCGCGATCGGGTGGCGCTGATTTCCGTGGCGTCCGTGCTGCAGCTGATTGTGACTCCATTGATTGCCCTGGTTCTGGCCCGCTGGCTCGGGCTTTCGGGTATTTCACGGCAGGCGGCGGTCCTCCAGGCGGCGATGCCGGCGGCGGTGATCGCCACGGTCCTGGCGGTCGAATACGACCTGGATTCCACGCTGGTGACCGGTGTCGTGGTGGTCACCACGCTTGCAAGCCCGCTGACGCTCACCCCACTGATCGCGTATCTCCTCAACAGCTGATCGGACGGATTGGACGGATCGGACCGATCGTTTTTTGCTTTTGTAGCGGCGCGTTCGGGTAATTTGCTTTATCATGCATTCACCGCATAGGAGGCGATCCCATGAGAATTTCCAGAGTAATCATGATCCTGGCTTTTGCCGGCACTTTCACGTTCGGCAGTGCACAACAGCGGCCCGCTGCTGACCTTGTCATTCGCAACGCGAAGGTTGTCACCATCGACAAGGCGAATCCCCGGGCGGAGGCGATCGCGATCCAGGGGGACAAGATCATTGCCGTCACCTCGGACCAGGCGATCGCGCAATACATTCAGCAGGGGAAGACCCAGGTGATCGACGCGCAGAGGCGGCTTGTGATCCCCGGCTTTAACGACGCTCACGCTCATTTCGGGCCTATCGATCCTGATTACATCGACCTGCGCTACATCACCGATCCGAAGATCATCACCGAAAGGGTCGCCGCCAGGGTGCGCACCCTGAAACCGGGCGAGATGATCCGCGGCGGGCGCTGGGAACATGAGATGTTTTACAACCGGCAGTGGCCGACCAAGGAACTGCTCGATACAGTCGCTCCCAACAATCCGGTGGCTTTAGACCGAGCAGATGGACATTCGGTTCTTGTGAACAGCTACGTAATCAAGAACTCCGGCATCACCAGGGAAACCAAGGATCCGCCGGGCGGCGAGATCCAGCGCGATCCGAAAACCGGCGAAGCTACAGGGATCTTCAAAGAAACAGCCAGGCAACTGCTCAAATATGGTGCTGTCAGGGCGCAAAGGACAGCCGCCGAGGAAGAAGCACGGACTGACCAGGGCTTGCAGGCCGCACTCGATATGGCCGCGCGCCTGGGCGTCACTTCAATCCAGTTGCCCCCCGGCGGGGATTTTTCCCGGTATCAGAAATTTTTAGATAGCGGAAAGCTTACCGCGCGGGTCTATATCGGCGGCACCATGACCGACAATCCGGCGCGCTTGGCCTCCCTTGACGAACTCAGAAAGAAGTACCCCGCCAGCGGCGATTGGATCCGGTTCGGCTACCTGAAGGGATATATCGATGGCACTCTGGGATCGGGCACGGCGCTTTTTTTTCAGCCCTATGCCGATGAGCCCGGCAAAAGCGGGCTGCCGCGGATGACCTATGAGGAACTGGAGAAGATCGTGGTTGCATCCGACGCCAAAGGATTCCAGATCGGCATTCATGCCATCGGGGACAAGGGCAACAACTGGATCCTCAACGCCTATGAGAAGGCACAGCAGGTCAACGGTAAAAGAGACAGCCGACACCGCAGCGAACACGCGCAGATCTTGACCGCGCAGGACATCCCCCGCTTTGCGCGGTTGGGTGTGATCGCCTCCATGCAGCCGACTCACTGCATCACCGACAAACGGTTTGCGGAGAAACGGCTGGGGCTCGAACGCTGCAAAAACGGGGCTTACGTGTGGCGCAAGCTGCTCGACACCGGGGCCCACGTCGCCTTCGGCACGGATTACGCCGTGGAGCCGCTCGATCCGATGGAAGGGCTCTATGCGGCAGTCACGCGCAAAGATCGCAAAGGGGAGGCTGGGCCGGGATGGTTCCCCGACCAGATCCTCACGATGGAAAAGACGATCGAGCTGTACACGCTGGAGGCGGCCTATGCCGAATTCATGGAAAGCCGCAAGGGCATGCTCAAGCCCGGGTACCTCGCCGACATTGTGATCATGGAAAAAGACCTCCTGACGATGCCCAAAGAGGAAATCATGAAAAACCGCGTGGACTACACGATCACCGGCGGCAAGGTGGTTTATAAACGCGATACGGCGAGATAGCAGGCTCGCACCCGTCTTCGTCTTTCTTTTCGGTGTCAGGTCTCCAAAATCCAATTTCCAGCAAAATTGGATTTTGGAGACCTGACACCAATTTTTTTTGGAACCAATTGGGGGGTGCGAGTGAATAAGCATATGGAAGCGGATGTGAGGTGACATTGCACGAAACGAGTGATGCCGAACTGTACAGTTTGATGCTGGCCGGGGAGGAAGATGCGTTTATCGCTCTTTACCGGCGCTGGCAGGCTCCCATCTATGGGTTTGCATTGCGCCTCAGCGGTTCCGTGCCGGTTGCGGAAGACGTCACGCAGGAAGCGTTCATGTCGCTGGTGAACAGCTCAGGTTTCGATCCGGCGCTCGGATCCTTTTCCTCCTATCTTTACGGGATTGCCCGCAACCATGCATTGCGGCGCATCAAAAGGGAAAAGATCTTCGCGCCGATCATCGAAGACAGCGATGAGGAACCGCGGAACTCCCTGCCTGCGCCTTCGGACCCGTTGAACGACCTCACGCGCCGGGAGAGCATCGATGCGGTGCAAAGGGCGATTGCGGCGCTGCCGTTCCGTTACCGCGAAGTGGTGGTTTTGTGCGAGCTGCAGGAATTGAGTTACGCCGAAGCCGCCGCGATTGCGGATTGTCCGGAAGGGACGATCCGGTCGCGCCTCCATCGCGCCCGCGCTCTGCTGCTCGAAAGGCTGCGGCCGCGACTGAAAGAGGAAGCGTGTGATCCAAGAATAGAAGCTGCGAGGTGTATGCCATGAACTGCCAGCTTTTTATGAGCCTGGTTGTGGATCTGGCGCGAGACGGCTTTGCAGAAGAGCCGGCGCGCTCGGAGGCCTTGACGCATGCCCGGTCTTGCCCCGAGTGTGCTGCGCACCTGGCGGAGCAGCGCGCCCTGAGCCTGGCATTGCGCCAGCCGGACGGCAGCGAGGCGCCCGCCCATATTGAAGCGGCGGTTCTCGCGGGCTATCGCGCCCGGTTCGGACAGGCCGCTGCCACCCCAAGACCGCAACGGGTGGCGCCGGCCTGGTATTGGAGCATCGCGGCCGCGATTGCCTTGATGATCATGGGAACCTGGATTTTCAGGCTATTGCAGACTGGACAGCCGGCCGATATCAGGGCGTCTCAATCCCGGTCTGGTGTTCTTCAGCCTAAACCGGCTGCTCCGGCGCCTGTGGCCGCGAAGGGCGGGGCATCCTCGGTTCCCGCTGCTTCGCAAGGTGCCTCTACGGCACTGCAAACGGCGCCAAAACCTGCCCCGAAGGAGGCGCCGGCCGGACCGGAAGAAATCGCGACCGATTTTATTCCGCTCGTTTCCAGCGCTGAAATATCCGCAATGGAAAGCGGGCAACTGGTCCGCGTGCTGATGCCGCGCAGCGCGATGGCTGCCTACGGATTGCCTTTCAATCAGGAACGGGCCGACATGCCGGTCAGCGCCCAGGTTCTGATCGGCCAGGACGGGGTGGCGCGCGCCATCCGGTTCCTCGGAAATTCCAAAGCGAATTTTATCCAGACAGGATTGCAATCAAAACGTTGATCGAGATTTCACCTAAGGAGAACAGAGATGAGAGCAAAGAGCGGTTTCATTGTGATGGTCGGATTGGTCTTCTTTTTTGCCCTGGGTCTTTGCGCGCCGGCGCAAACTGCCGAGCAAGGGCAGCAGGTGATCAAGGAGGTAGTGCAAGCACAGAGCCACACCGGCGCGAGCACCATAACCATGCGCCACGTGGACGGACAGGGGGCCACCCTTACCTTTGTAACGTCCGAAATGGGATTTGAATCCAAAGTGGTCAAGGGCGTCCCCTTCACGGCGGATACGCAGACCGAATTCGCTCAGACCTTGTCCAACGGCCAGAAAATCTATCGCAAATCGGTCACGGCGCTGGCTCGCGATTCCGAAGGGCGCACACGCCGGGAACAGACCATCGATGCGGTCGGCCTCTATGGAGGCACGCCGCACCAGACTATTTTTATCAACGACCCGGTGGCAGGGGTGAACTATGTCCTCGATCCGGCCAATCGTGTCGCAACCAAGACTTTTATCGCGTCCCTTACTTGGATAGGCGAAATTGGTGCGGGCGCCGAAACCGTGCATGTCACGAGCGATCGCAGCGTCGGAGCGACCACCGCAAGGAAAACCATTGTCATGGATGGGATCAATACCGGCGCGGGGAAAGTTGTTGCATCGACAACGACCACGATCTCGCACCCCGAGCATTCCCGCACCGAGTCCCTGGGAACAATGACCATTGAAGGGATTACTGTCGAAGGCACCCGCTCCATTGAGACCATTCCTGCCGGCTCGATTGGAAACGACACTCCCATTGAGATCATATCCGAAAAATGGTATTCGCCCGAACTGGGCATGGTCGTCAAGAGCACGCGCGTCGACCCGATGGCAGGCGACAACACCTATCAGCTCCTCAATATCCGCCGGGCAGAGCCCCCTGCCAGCCTGTTCCAGGTGCCTTCGGACTACACGATCAAGGAAGGCTCGCAAGTGCATATTCAGACGATCAAGAAGTAGACAGGAGATAGAAAATAGGAGTCAGGAGTCAGGAGTCAGGAGAAAAGCAGAGGCCCGCCATAACAGGCGGGCTTTTGCTTTTCCACTGGATTCCGAGATTGAACCTGGATTCCGAGTTTGACGCTTCCCAAACGCCATTCTCGACCGTATGGATACCGGTTGAAATCCATTTCTGAAATGAGCACATTTTTGGCCGCGTGTCGACCCGCAATCGATTAGCCCGGTTGGCGGCTGCCCCGTTTTGGAGTGCGGCGATTCATCGCCGCTTTTACAGTTCGATCTACTGCCGAACCGGGCGGCTTGCCGCCATAATTCATTAGATCGCTTAGGAGTAAAGCCCAAGCGGTTTATGGAATTCCCGGCAGCAAGCTGCCTGATCCAGCCAGTATGCGGCCCCCAGAGCGGCGATGAATCGCCGCACTCCAAACGGCTTGCCGTACTTCAACTTCGGAATCCAGGTTGAATCACACTATTTGAAGTGAATCCGCCGAGACGAAATGAGCTAATGCCCAGGGAGGTGAGGGCGAGCTTTAGCCCGCCAATATGATCCGCACGTCGGGCTAAAGCCCCAGCCCACAAGCTTTTGAGGGCTTTTGCTTTTCTCCTGACTCCTGACTCCTGACTCCTGACTCCTTTTTTTATCCCCCCACAGTCCCGGCTCGGATATCATGGTTTTCCGAGGAACGCTCATGCTAACCGTAGCCAGTTGGAACATCAACTCCGTCAGAATGCGCCTGCCGAGGCTGCTTGCCTGGTTGGAACGGACGCGGCCGTCGGTGGTCTGCCTGCAGGAAATCAAGGTGATGGACGAGGATTTCCCGCGCGCGGAAATCGAGGCGCGCGGCTACCAGTGCGTTGTTTACGGGCAGAAGTCCTATAACGGCGTGGCCATCCTGGCGCTCCTTCCTGTGACTGATGTGGTCCGATCGCTTCCCGGCGATCCGCAGGACTCCGACAGCCGCTTCCTGGCGGCAACGATCGGTGGTGTGCGCATCATGAATATTTATGCGCCCAACGGCCAGGCGGTCGGATCCGAAAAATATGCCTATAAGCTCGAGTGGTACCGCAGGCTGCGCGCGCACCTTGATGCCCTGGATCCGCAGGGCGAAGCCCTGCTGTGCGGGGATTTCAACGTCGCGCCCGAGGATCGGGATGTCTGGGATCCCGGGCAGTGGCGCGGGCAGATCCTGTGCAGCGATCCGGAAAGGGCGGCTATGCGCCAGGTTGTCGCGTGGGGCTTCACCGATGCGTTGCGCATGCTGCACCCAGAAGATGTGATCTATACCTGGTGGGATTACCGCGCCGGCGCATTTCATCGCGGCTGGGGCATGCGCATCGATCATATCCTGGTCAGCGCGCTTCTGGCCAGGCGCTGCGTAGCCGTGGAAGTGGACCGGGCCGAACGCAAAGGCGAGAAGCCCTCCGACCATGCGCCGATCGTCGCGAGCTTCAGGGATCCCTGGGAGCCATAAAGTGGCTTTGAGTTCGAGGGACAGGCTACTCAATTCCCGAATTCGAGTGTGCAATAACTTTACCTCCGGTTTGGAATTCGGGATTGGACGCGCTCCTAACGGCGGAACATGAAGAACCAGATTCCGACCATGATCAGAGCGACGATAAAGAAAGCGCCGAAGAAAATGAACGCGAAGATAAAAAACGGGCGAATGAAGTTGCGCCAGTAGGTGGCTGCCTGGTCGGGCGGCGGCAGCGGGCGCCCCGAGATGCCGAAGAATGGGGTTTCCGCAACAGCCGATCCGCAATTCCTGCAAAAGCGGTCCGCGGGATCAAGCGCCTGCCGGCAATTTCTGCATTCAAGCATGGGTAGCATGGTAACATGGCGTCAGATTTTCCGCCCCATTCTTGCTCAATTAAAGTCAGGACCCTTTTTTACCGGCGGCGCTGCCGCGCCCGCAGCGGATGCGGAGCTGGGATCCGTTCCAATGCTGTACTTTTCAATTTTCCGGGTTTTCATATTATAAGCGTCGCCGGCAGAGAGAACGTAGTAAGGCTTCTCCCAGGGTTGATAAAGCCGTGTGTTGTCGTGGATGGCGACCTTCCAGCGTCCTATGACCTCAAACTTATCACCCGTGACAATGATCGCCGTCCCCTCGGACAATCCTATCCCCAAAAGATCGGGATACTTTTTGATGACCGGAATGAGATCATCCCATCGGAGGCGGGTATTGATGTGCTGATCGATGGCCGATTTGCGCAGGAAGCTGAATCCGGACTGGTGGTTGGGTTCCTGCGTCATCATGACGTTCGGACCGCTGGTATCTCCTCTCACCAGATAGGCCCCCTGAATGGTAGCTCCCGCCGAGCTGCCGCCGATAACCCCGCCACGCTCCAGCACCTTGTGGAATTCCTTGTAGGTCATGGTGTTCATGTAGGAGTCCACGATATTCCACTGGCGGCCGCCATCGAACCAAACGGCGTTTGCCTCTCGTAAAGGCTGTACGAACTCTTCCGTGTCCGCTATTTTCGGATCGTGCGTGTGCAGCATCCTGACATTTTTGAGACCCCGCTTTTTCCAGGAAGCGACAACGGTTTCTTCGTTATAGGCGCGGACCTGGCCGTCCGCCGCCTTGTTCCCTCCTGCGGTCGGGACAATTACGAATTTGGCCTCGGGCCCTCCGGCCAGCTGGATGAACTTTTCAACGATCCCTGTGCCGTTCATATTTCCGCCCCCGACGATCACCAGGGTCCCCTTGGGCGGGCCATATTCGGGAGACTCCTGACTCGGCGCGCTCTTGGCCGGTTGCTGACTCGCAACGTTGCCGATGACCACCATCATGATTAAAGCAGCAAACAGGCCAGCGAAATACTTCTTCCTCATGGATCCTCCTCTTCAGCAGGCATTCGCCTTTGGATTCCGGGGAGAATATCACTCATTGCCTCTCCCCGTGAAATTGAATTTTTAGTTGGCGAAAAAGTGGAAAATGGGGACGCGAATGATTGGTGTCAGGTCTCCAAAATCCATTTTTCAGGAGCAACCATCCTGCGCAGCCCGCCAATGCGAAACCTGAACGTCAATGTAATGAACATGGACGGGGGTATCTGCAAAGCCCAGGGATCCCAACCTGTCCCGACCCACGTTTGATTCCTCCTGCACAAGCGCGTAAATTTAGGTCGATTGTTCTATCCAATGTCTGCGAAAGGTGGTGCTTATGGCAAAAGCGGAGTTCAAGGATTTTGCATCTCCGGATGAAACCCGACAGTTTGAAAAAGGCAAGATGGAGTTGATCCACATCGGGGGTGGTGTTGTAGGGAAGATGACTCTCCAACCAGGGTGGCGTTGGTCTCTGCACGTTAAGCCAATCGCCAAGACGGAATGGTGCGAAGCTCCGCATTTCCAGTATCAGGTGTCTGGTAGAGTGCACGTGGTCATGTCGGATGGGAGTGAATTCGAGTCCGGCCCCGGGACTGTGTCGGCGCTCCCACAAGGACACGATGCATGGGTTGTCGGCAACGAGCCAGTGGTGCTCATCGACTGGTCGGGAGCCAGTAACTACGCCCGGAAGTAGTCAAGGCGAGGAAGGAAAGTGGACACCCAACATGAAGAAAATGATGGATGTCCAAAGTTCTGCAAAGTTCTCGTTGACCTGACACCGGGATTTCGAGCTGTGGAGGCTGAACGAAACGGCGGCGCAGTGCGGGCCGATGGTAGAATCGGCGAGGATTTGGTTGGTGAAATTCCGGGCGGCAAGCCGCCTTGTGCGGCAGCAGTCTGGCTTGGAAAGCGGCGACCAGTCGCCGCACTCCAGGACGGGGTAGCCGCTTGCCAATTGTTGCTTATTTCGACACAATCGCCCGCAAGAGCAATACCAGTCGCCGCAATGAGGAACGGCGGTGTCCTACTCCAGTGCTGCGTGCGCCCTGCGGTGGCGGGCGGCCTCGGGCGCCAATTATTGCCCAGGACAAAGGCAGGATTGCGGTAGTCAGGGATGGTCCCGGCATCGCCGGGATGCCTGCGCTGCCGCGAAAGGGGGAACCGCTCGTTCACAGCCACCGGCTTGCCCTCCGCCGTGCGGCTGTTGAATTCCCAGAATTGCACATTGAGCGTCGCAGGCATGGGCACGCCGGGGGTGTCCTGAAACATCCAGCCGGCCGGGCCTACTGCCGAGCCGAGCGTGCAGTCAAGCAGGACCACCTCGCTGTCGGGAAAGCGCGCCGGCTGGATCCGCGACAGATAATTGCCGGTCACCCCGCGGGCCCCATCACCGGCACAAGGACTATTTTCCACCGTACATCCGCCCTCATTTCCGGCTCTCCCTGTTACGTCGCGATACCCGAAAGCATGGGCCACGAAATGCCTGGTGCGGTGTTTTGGCAATCCCAATCTCCGTACTTGATTGGCGGATTCAATTGGAAGGAGACAGGAGTCAGGAGACAACCCGGAACCTTCTGGCTGCGGTTCAGAGCCGCGCGCGTCAGTAAGCGGATATTTGACAGCTCCATCAATTGCAACATTCACATTATCCGCTTGCTGACGCGCGCGGCTCCCTGATCGTGCTGAACGAAAATTGCGCCCCCAAAAGCAGGAAACTTTTGCGAAGTACCACGAAATACGCGAGGATTTTCGAGGATTCCGTGGAGCCGGTGTTTTTTCAATATAGTTCCAGCATGACGACTGACCTTGGCGGCAGCTGGATTTCGAGGCCGGCATCGGTCTTCTTTGCCCTGGTGAAATCGGCAGGTTTGACCGTATCGGGTTTCTCAAAAGTGTTAAGCGCATTCATGCCCTCGGCGGTGAGAATCCGGCCCGAGAGCTTGGTAAACGCCGCGCCGTGCAGATCGACCGTGACCGTATTCTCATTCCGCGGATCGAGGTTGCAGAGCGTAATGTGAATCCGGTTGGCTTTATCTTTGGAAGCCGACATGCTCACGGCAGGGATTTTGTCATTTTCAAAGACGTAGTCCGCTGTTTTCAACTCCAGGGGCAGCAGGGTCGCATCCTGGTGCACCTTGTACATATCAAATACGTGGTAAGTCGGCGTCAAAACCATCTTGTCTTCTTTCGTCAGGATTACCGCCTGCAGGACATTGATGGTCTGGGCGATATTGGTCATGCGCACGCGGTCGCAGTGATTATTGAAGATGTTCAAATTGATGCCGGCAACCAGGGCGTCGCGCAATGTGTTCTGCTGATAGAGAAAAGCCGGATTGGTGCCCGGTTCGACGTTATACCAGGTTCCCCATTCATCGATCACGAGGCCGACGCGCTTGCGCGGATCGTACTTGTCCATGACGGTGGCATGCCGTTCGATGAGTTCGTTCATGAACAGGGTCTTTTTCAGCACTTTGAACCATTCCCGCTCGGCGAAATTGGTTGCCGAACCTTTGTTGGCCCAATCGACCGTGTAAAAATGCAGGCTCAGGCCCTGGATCCGGGAAGCGGTTTCCCTCATGAGAACATCGGTCCAGGCGTAGTTGTCGTCGCTGGCGCCGCAGGCGATCTTGAACAGGCGGTTATCGCCGAAGTTGTGCAGATAGCTCTGGAACTGCCGCAAGACATCGGCGTAATACTCGGGCCGCATGTTGCCGCCGCAGCCCCAGGTTTCGTTGCCGAGCCCCCAGAACTGGACTTTCCACGGCTTGTCGCGGCCGTTGGCGCGGCGCAGGTCGGCCATCGGACTCCTGCCGTCGAAGGTCAGGTATTCGATCCATTGCTCCATCTCGCGCACGGTGCCGCTGCCGACATTGCCGGTGATGTAGGGTTCGGCTCCGATCTGGTCGCAGAGGTCCATGAACTCATGGGTGCCGAAGGAATTGTCCTCGGTGACGCCTCCCCAGTTCGTGTTCACGATGCTCGGGCGTTTTTCGCGCGGGCCGATGCCGTCCATCCAGTGGTACGCATCGGCGAAGCAGCCGCCCGGCCAGCGCAGGTTCGGGATCTGGAGCTGACGCAGGGCCGCGACGACGTCCTTGCGGATGCCGCGCACGTTGGAAATCGGCGATTTTTCGCCCACCCAGATGCCGCCGTAAATGCAGGAACCCAGGTGCTCGGCGAAATGCCCGTAGATATGCCGGCTGATGGTGAGTTTTCCCTGTTCGCTGTTGATAATGGCAACACTGGTTTTCTGCTGTGCCGATCCGGCCGCCAGCAGGAGGACCGCGATCATCAGGGCTGCAGTAAGCGCCTTTTTCATTTTTATGCCTCCGCGGGATAGCAAAACATTACGAAACCTACTTTCCGAAATACAAATCGGCGATTTTGAGGGCGAGCGAGGCAGGGTTGAGATCGCTGCGGTTGCAGAGGATCACGATGGTGAGCCGATCGTCGGGAAAACGCTGGAGGGCCGTCCGGAAGCCGATCGTCTCGCCATAGTGCCACATGCGGGAATGGCCGCGATAGGAATTCAGGAACCATCATCCATCACAGAATCCTGTCAACCGACGTCGATGCCGTGATCGCTGATTCCCAGCACCCAGTATTCCGGGGAATAAACGAAATTCAGGAAGATGACCACAAAGCTGACCGCAGCCTGTAGCATCAATCCTTTGTCGCGGTAAAGCTCATCCAGATGCCGGTCCCGGACGGCGGAATCGACATGATCGAAGCGCTTCATGAACAGGCCGTCCAAGGGGTGCTCGCTGCTTGGGGAGGTCGTCCTCGTCATTCCGCCCTCCTGCGCGTAGTGGAGCACTTCCATGAGCAGCTGGCGCAGCCGGTCGGTCCGCGTCTCGTGATATCCCATGATGTGCAGCGTGATCCGCTGCGCTTCGTGCATGCTGGCCAGGGCCAGGGCTTCAAAAAGCCTGTGGGCGGGGAGGGCGGCGGTGGAAATATGCCGCTCGCGAATCAAGGAGAGCAGGACGGCGTTCTTGAACAACTGGTAAAGGCGCTCGGCGCCGTTGAGCGGTGAAGAAATCGGATGCTCCCGTCCCGGCTGGTAGCGTCCGGACGACGGCGGGAAAAGGATCTGAAAGATCGTTTTGAAGAAATCCACTCCTTCCAGCGAGTCTTCCACGTCGATGTGCAGATCCAGGGTATTGTCGAGGCGGTCGGCGAGTTTCAGGCACACCAGGGATGGGATCTGCCGTGCGGAATCAAGCACCCGGCCAATGTACCGATAATACGATTCCGGTTTTTTCATCGCCAGATGAGTCAGCCGCTCCAGCAGGGACTGCTGGTCGTCCGGATTCAGCTCCTGGAGCAGGTTGCGGAACTCGGATTCCAGCTGTTCAAAGCGGTCCGCGCCAATCGTCTCAGGGGTCAGGTCTTCATATTTGTCGTGCAACAACTCGGCGAGCATGTCAAGCATCTGGGGCTTGTTATCGGCCTGAGTGAGCAAAGCCGTGGCGCGCAGCGGATGGAGGATCGCCGGCGGGCCGACGCGGCGTCGCCTGTCGCCATAAGCGTGGGCAAGATACTCCAATCCCCGCATGAGAACTCTGCGCTCATGGATCGAGGCGAGAGGATTGCGGCTGGCGACAATCTGCAGGATGTTCTGCCAGCCTACCCCCTGCGCCGAAAGCTGCAGATGCAGGGCCGCGGACAACCGCAAAAAGTCGGTCAGATCATACAGCGCCATAACAAGCCATCCGTTCTGCCTTGCAAGGCCATCCGGAGCAAGCGGATTTCATTCCACAAAACTAAATTGCAGGCAGAATCCAAAATTCAGCCGGCGCACGGTTGCCGCCATGCTCACTCCGGCAGTGCCCCCGATGTCTTGATATCCTTCGCTCCCTATGCAGGAATAGTATCGCAACCCGTTTCCCCCGTAAATGGCGTTATTGCAGGCTATCCATGCAGGCAGGAACCATAACCTGTTCTGGAACCACGAGGACCGCGCAGACCGCCAAACCATGCGCTCTCGCTTCCGGCGCACCCTAAGTTACAGAAAAGAATGCTATTAACTTCCCTGGATCCATGCTATAAAGGGGCGGTTTTCCTCTTTTTACAGCAAGCGCGGAGCCATGTCGGGCTTACACCGCAAATCCATGGCATTGCTTGCTGCTGACGACCGGTTCTCAAGAAGGGCATGTCAGCATGACGAATCAAGAGGCTGAGCGATTGATCCAGCTTATTGTTGCCGGGGAGGACGCCGCATTTGAGAGCTTCATGCGGAATTTCCGGATTTCGGTCATGCTTTATCTGCGGCGGTTCGTCAGGCGCCAGGAGGACGTTGACGACCTCCTCCAGGAGACCTTTCTGAGCGCCTATCAAGCGATTCGCGGCGGCCGGTATACCCACATCAACGCAGCTGCGCTCGCAGGCTGGCTGAGAAAAATCGCATGGCACGCCCTGATCCATCGCTCCTGTCCCGAACAGGAATCCACCAGCGAAGAAATCGAGGCAATTCCGAACGGCACTCCCGGCATCGAGGAGAGAGTTGTGGACCTGCAGCTGTACGAGTTCCTGAACCGGCAGTTTGAGGAGGTTCTGATGCAGCCGGACGCCGGCGAGCAGGACCGCACAGTCGGGCTGCTGAAGAAGATGGCGTTTCTCCATTTCTACATTGACGGTCTGTCCCAGCGGGAAACAGTGGCTGCGGTCAGGGAGTATGCGGAGCGGACGAGGATTCCCGCGCAAATCGACCAGACCACCGTGAACAACTGGATATCCCGGGGAGACATTCTCAAGCTCCTGGTCCAGCATCTCGTGGATCAGCACCGCGACCTGCTGCACAAGCTCGCGCACGCTGAAACCCGCTGTACAACCCTGAGCGCCGAGGAATCGCGGATTCTGCATTTGAGTTGGAGCCGCGGCCTGCCCATTTGTGATATTGTGAAGGCGACCGGCCTTTCCTCTGCTGAAGTGGCCGAGCATCTCCGCAATGCCAGGGACAAAGTGGCCAAACACCTGTTCAGGCAAATCAAGAGCGAGCTGCACCAGGTGCGGTGCCGGGGAAAAAACCTGAGCAATGAACAGGCGGTGTGAAAGAAAATCGTTTCTGACCGGCTTTTCTGTTTTGTGCGGATTCGTGGGTTTATGACTGAACTGCCAAAGGAAGCAAATGGCTTTGAGCGTCCTGCGAAAGAGCAGGCGGCCCTGATTGTAGAACTGCTGAGGAAGACAATGTCCGAAGCGGATCCGGATGATACCGAGGATTGCCTGGAACTGGATACACTGGCGGCTTTCACGACCGGCCGATTGGACAGGATGCAATCAATCCGGGTGCTTTCCCATCTGACGGCGTGCGTGCGCTGCCGCCTCCAGAAACGCCTGCTGGACATGCATGCCGGTCCCGAACCCGTTTATTCGTTTGATCTTGCCCGTCTCAGGGAGGCGGTTAAGCTCGGCAGGGCCTGGGTTGTGCCGGCTGTGAAAGAGGTGCGCGCCTTTTTCCGCGAGTGCCTCCTGCCGTTGCCCGGCGAGCGCGCACGTGTGCTTTACGGGCGGCGGGTCGTCGTTCCGGCATTGGCGGCAGCTCAGGAGGCGGCTTCCGGAAAGTATATCGGCCTGGAAGTCGTTTCGCCTCCTGTGCTTGACAGGAACGGCCGGCTGAGCATCGAACTGTTGGCTGCCGTTCCCCTTTCGGATTCAACGCTGGAAATAGCGTTGCGGAATTCCGTTCATCAGGTGGAGTTGTGTGTGGTGCCGGTTGCGGGCGGAAGGGCGCATGCCATTATCGACTGCTCATTTCTGGAGTTGCCAGAAGGCCTGTTGCCGCCCGACATACTGCGGCTTGGCCTGGCGCCGGCAGGGCAAAGGCACGGGTGGAAAAACGCGGGCATTCTGCCCGCGCTGCAGCGGCTTTCGGATGCCCATCTTGAGCCTGCGGACTTCTTCGACAATGCGACCATGGTTCTGGCGGCGCGGGGCGAGCAATGGCAGCAATCGCTGCGAGCGGAAGTGGCCGCGCTTGCGGATCCCTCTGCCGGCACTGCCCAGATCCAATCGGTGATGAACCGACTGACCGAGTATATTGCTATCTGGAAGGGAAGCAATCAGGCGGGACCGGCGGATGGGGAAGCATTTGTAAGCGAACTCCAGGAAATTCTTCATTCGACGCGGCCCCCCGCAAGGGGGCGTGGGGAGATGAAGAGCCGTACTATCCGGCCCGCCCGATCTCGGAAGGAGCCAGGAGTGGCGACAGCGGGCGTGGAGACCGAGGAAGAGAAATAGGGAGACGTAGAGATTCTGGCTTTCGGCTTCTGAGGCTTATTTCAAACTAAAACTGTAGCCTCTGGCCGCGCGGCCATGAAAGACTCAGCCGTTCCGGCAAGCAGTGGGTGCCGCTAAACTGGGGGATCAAGAACAAAGAATCCTCGGGGTCGGTATCGGGGTCGCAATCGGTATCGGGATTCGAAATCATGATAAACCAATGGACCTCGGGATTGCGATCAACCGCGAACCGATTGCGATACCGACCCCGACCCCGAGGGCTGTTTCGTTTCGCCCCGCTGTGGGAGCAAAACCACGCCTTCCAGGCGCGGATGACTGCAGGAGCTTTGGACAAGCGTCAGCTTTGGAATCCAGGTTTGACCGCGATCACACCAAAGGCGATGCCCGGCGTGCAAGGCCGGTGTTCTTCGAATATTCTAGAAAGGACGCAACAAGATGTTAGATAACCTCTCTGAAAGCGCCTTATCCGCACTCGCCATTGCGTCCGTGGAATCTCAGGCCTTGAACCACTATTACATCGGCACGGAGCATATGTTCATCGGCCTATGCAAGGTCGAAGATCCTCTCATCACCGCTGCGATGCAGGCGTGCGGGCTTGATGTCACGGAATGGAGGCGGCGGATCCGCACTTCCCTGAGTCCGTCCGCCGAGCCCGTGTGGGGGCGCCGGATTATCATCACACCGCGGGCCGATCGGGTGACGAGAATCGCCGGGCGGATCGCGCGCCACTACAATTCAGAACAGACCGCGCCTTCTCATCTCCTGATGGCCATGCTTATCGAGGGCGACGGCATCCCGATACGCATGTTGAAACAGGAGCGGGCCGATGTTCGTCTGAAAGAAGCCCTCGCCTCCAGCCTGGAGAAATCGGGCGCCCAGGCGCGATTGAGTCCTCACAGCCAGCAGACTCCGGCGCTGAACCAGTTCGGGCGCGACCTCACGTTTGAGGCCAAGCAGGGCAAGTTGAGCCCCCTTGTGGGCCGGCAGGAGGAACTCAAGAGGATTGCCCAGATACTGATCCGCAAAACGAAAAACAATCCCCTGATTGTGGGTGAAGCTGGTGTTGGCAAGAGCTGTCTTGTCTATGGTTTGGCGCAGTATATCGTCAGTCCAGAGGCCCTCGACATTCTGAAGGACAAGCGGATCATCGAGGTCAGCATGTCGGCGATCGTTGCAGGCACAAAATATCGGGGAGAATTCGAAGAGCGTCTGCAGAAGATCGTCAACGAAGCGCAGGCGCATCCCGAGGTCGTGCTCTTCCTCGATGAGATCCACACCATAGTGGGCGCGGGATCAGCCAGCGGCTCTATGGATGCCGCCAACATTCTGAAGCCCTCGCTTGCCAACGGTCAGATCCGCTGCATCGGCGCGACTACGCTCGCCGAGTACCGGCGCCATATCCAGTCGGATGCCGCGCTGGAACGGAGGTTCGAACCGGTGCAGATCCTCGAGCCAAGTCCGGAGGAAACGCTGAGTATCCTTACCGGATTGCGCCCGTCGTTCGAAAAGCACCATGCCGTGAAAATCGCTGATGATGCTCTGCAAGCGGCGGTGAAACTTGCCGCGCGTTATATAACCGATCGGAATTTTCCGGACAAAGCGATTGATTTGATCGACACGGCATGTGCGCAGGTGGTGCTGAGCACGATCCATAAGCGGGCGGGCGGCGGCCAGCAGCAGGCAACGGTGGACCGGACCGCGGTTGCGCAGGTGGTCGCGGTAAAGATGGATGAGCCGATTCCGGAAGGCGGTGTCGATGAAGAAGATGCGCAAAAGGCGCTTTATCTGGAAGACCGGCTGCGGCAGTTTGTGATCGGCCAGGATGAGGCTGTGACTTCCGTTGCCCGGGTCATCCGGTCCCACATGGCCGGCCTGAGCGATCCTAACCGCCCGATTGCGGTTTTTCTGTTCGTCGGGCCGACCGGCGTAGGGAAGACGGAACTGGCGCATGCCCTGGCGGTAACCTGGTTTGGCGGCAAGGGCAAACTGCTCCGTTTTGATATGTCCGAATATATGGAGTCGCACACGGTCTCGCGGCTGATCGGGTCGCCACCGGGCTACGTCGGTTACGAAGAGGAAGGCCAGCTGGCGAAAGCCGTGCGGAACCGGCCCTATGCGGTGGTACTCCTGGACGAGATCGAAAAGGCGCACCCGGAAATCCTGAAGATCTTCCTCCAGGTTTTCGATGCCGGCCGCCTCACGGATTCCAAGGGCCGCCTGATCAACTTTTCGAATACCGTGATCATCATGACATCCAACATCGGCACGAGCATAATGCACGGGCAGCCGATAGGTTTTGCAGCGCAGGAAAAGCATGAAGAGGACGACCGGAGCGCGAGAGTGGAGGAGATCAAGCAGGAACTGAGGAGGGCATTTCCCGCGGAATTCCGCAACCGCATCTCGGCGGAAGTCATTTTCCGGCCGCTCACCGATCCGCAGGTGTTGCGGCGCATATTGGGCAACATGATCGACCGGGTGCGCGCAAGCCTCCGCGAGCGGCAACTCGAGCTGGTGATCGACGACTCGGTCGCGGACCTGCTGCTGCAAGTGGGCTACAGGGTCGAATTCGGCGCCCGCGAACTGGGCCGGACGGTGGACCGGCACCTCCGTGATCCGCTGTCCGAGTGCCTGCTGAAGGGCGATTTCCGCCCCGGAGACACGATCCGCGTCTCCGCGGGACCCGATGGGAAGCTGAGTTTCAACAAGAAAGCTTGAACGGAGGAGATCATGGCGACTGAGCTGGACAAGTTACTCGAAGAAACCGTACAAACCGGCCCGCACCCTCCGGTCCACCTGATGGTGATGAATGGGCCCGAGGATGGGCGGATATTCCCGTTGACCAAAGACTCCACCACCATCGGCCGTCTGGACTCCAACGATGTGGCGTTATGCCTGGACCCGGTTGTTTCCCGGAGCCACGCGCGGATCCTGCGCGAAGGAGACCGCTTTTTTGTTGTCGATCTGAACAGCAAGTTCGGCTCCGAGGTCAATGGCACGAGGATAGACGGCGGCGGCAGGAAGGAACTCAGCCAGGACTGCATGATTCGGATTGGGGAAACCATGCTCCGCTTCCGGCTCACGGACCCGGCCACCATGTGATCCGGCGGGGCGGCTGAAAGAAATCGGGGGTATCGCAACTTCATGGTAATGGGGTCTTGATGACAATGAACCAACCGAAGGGGGACGATCGATACGAGTTGAAGAGAAAGCTCGGCGGTGGCGGCCAGGGCACCGTCTGGCTTGCCGAGGATACCATCATCGGCGGCAACGTGGCGATCAAGCTGCTGCATTCGGAGACCGTATCCGACGCAACCTATCTGAAAACGCTGCTCCTGTCCGAAGCCAGGCTCCAGGCCCAGCTCAGCAATATCCGCCGTCCTCACAATCACATTGTGAGCATCATTGACGTGCGCCGCCTGGAAGATGACGTCGGGATCGTGATGGAGTATGTGGAGGGCGGCAGTATCCACGACAGGCTGGGGCCGCGCAACCGGCGCGAGCCGCTCCCGGTTGCGCAGGCAATCGAAGTGGCGTTGCATACCTGTGAGGCCCTCATTGCCGCACATTCCGTCGGCATCATCCATCGCGACATCAAGCCCGGCAACATCCTTTTGCGGAAGACGGACGGCATCGCCAAAGTGGCTGACTGGGGCATTGCGAAAAACATCGATATAGCGGGGAAGGGCCGCACGTTCACCGGGACCCCGCCTTACATGTCGGAAGAAGTAATCCTGCTGAAGCGCAAGAGTCCCGCCGAAATCATGCGCAGCGAGGGAGTCGACGGGCGGGCCGACACTTACTCGCTCGGTGTGACCCTGTTTGAAATGCTGACGGGCACTCTGCCTTTTGACGGTGAGGACAGCGCCCTGAGCGGGGTGGGCCGGGACCACAACCTCGTGCTTTGCGAGCGTGGCATCGAGGCCGGGCTGATCCAGCTCGTGTTGAAGGCAATGGCCCTGAAGAAATCGGACCGCTACCAGACGGCGGCTGAGTTTCAGACGGCCATTCGGCTCTGGCAGGATAAGCATCAAATCGGTGATGATCTCGCCGCGGCCTGGCGCCTCCACAACCTTGAAAACAACACGGGAGCGGCGGAAAGGAAGTTTCTGGAGATCCTGGAGCGGTATCCCGCAAATCCGACCGCGTACCATGAATTCGCTCAGTTTTACATCCAGTGTTTTCGGGATGATGACGCAATCCAGGTGCTGGACAAGGGCGTGGGTGTCGCCCCGGATAATGCGAAGCTTTGGATCATGCGGGGAAGGTTGCACGCCAAGAGGAACTCGCCGCAGGCGGTGCCGGACCTGCAGCGCGCGCTGACTCTTCCCTTGCCTGAATCTGAAGCGCGGCACGTGCGCCGCACGCTGAATCGTCTCCTCGGCGATCAATGAGGGGGAATGCTGAGGTTTTCGGGGCTGCGTGCAGGGATTGCCAATCCCCGCCGGTTTGCAGAAATCGATTTGCGGAATTGATGCGTTGAGGGAGCACGGGAGCAGTCAATGAGTTCTGGCATACTGGGCCAAATTCAATCGCTATTGGGCATGAGCCCTGCCAAGCGGCTGGCCAAGGCCGGCGATCTGGCCGCGAAAGCGCGGCTGAAAGCGGATTCCGATCCGGCAGCGGCCATCAACCTCTATACCAAGGCGATTGAAATCCTGGAAAAGCTGAATTTGGGAAAAGATTCCCAGGCGCCGCTGGGGGCGGCCTTGCTCAGCCGGGGGAAGCTGCAGGAGAAGACCAGAAACACGGCGGGAGCTCTGGCGAGTTACGTGCGCGCCAAACAGATTTTGCCTTCCGTCCCCCAGCCGGTTCTCCTGTTCATTGCCGCCAGTCTGGCGGCGGCGGGCGACACCAAGACTCCGGCGATCAATATTTACCTGGATCTGCTGCGCGAATTCCGGAACCAGGCGAAACCGGAAGGGGCGCGCGGAGCCTACGACCTGCTGGAAAAGCAGTGCGTCACGACGGAAGCTGCCGCCGCCAAAGAAGCTGAGCAGAAGCTGTCACTGCTCCACAGCGTCATCGATGCCGATCCGAAGCTGGACTGGGCGCACTACTACGCGGGAATCGTGCATTTTGGAAGGAAGCAGTATGACCATGCGCTTACCTGCTTCCAGCGCGCCTCGGTCCTGCAGTGTACGAGACCGCTGGTTGCCTTTTACCTGGCTTTTGCCAACGGGAAGTGTCTGGTCCGAAACCAACGCCAGGAGGAGGCGCTGGAAGCTTTCCGGCAAGCCGCCAGGAAGGCGCCCCAGAGGCCCGAGGCGTGCCATGAAACCGGCAGACTGCTGGTGGAACTCTGTCAGAAGGCGCCTCCGGAAACTCCTGAACGCCGGCGCTGGCTCGAGGAAGCCGCGGAGAATCTGGAGCAGGCGGCGCGTCTGGACCCGCGGCAGGCCGAGTACGTCTTCTACCTCGGCCGGGCGCAGGAACTGGCGGGCAAGGCCTCGGAGGCTGCCAAATCCTTCGAGCAGGCCTGCCGCCTGGACAAAACACGCGCGGATTACTTTCTGCACCTGGGCCGTTGCTGTTTCGCTCTCGGATCGCTCAAGGAAGCTGCAGTTGCGTGCCGCTCCGCCATCGCGCTGGATGCCAGGCACATGGAGGCGCGGCGATTGCTCGGTGAGATCAGCCTGGCATCCAAAGATTTCGAGGCCGCTGCCGGCGAGTTTCAAATCTGCGTGACGGCCAATCCGGCCGATGAGGGCGATCGTGCCAAGCTGGGCCTTGCTTTGTACTCGCTCAACCGTTTTCAGGAAGCCGTCAAGGTCCTGGAACCCGCCCCGCAATCCGAGCTGGCAGAGTTTTACCTGGCACGTTGCTACGCGCAGATGGACCGGTTCGACATGGCGGCCAAAATTCTGGGCAAGCTGGCAGGCGGGCAATCCACGAACTTCCAGGCATTTTACTATCTCGCCCTGGCACAGGCGCACCAGGGGCGTTTTGAAGATGCCCTGAAGACGTTTGAAGAGGCCATCCGCATTGGCGGAGCGCAGCCGCAGTGCTTCGTCCAGCGCGGCAATGTCTACGTCAAGCTGGGCCGCCTGTCCGAGGCGGCTGTGGATTACGGGAAAGCGCTCCAGCTGCAACCGGCGGATCCCGATCTGCTGTATCAGGCCGCATGTGTGTCTCGCGCCCTGGGCGACGAAGATGCGGCGATATCCTACCTGGCGCGGCTGGTAGTCCTTGTGCCCGCTCATGTGCCCGCGCGTCTTGCCCGCGGCTCGCTTCACGAAAAACGAAGCCAGTTGGAAGAAGCCCTTGCCGATTATGGGACCGCGGCCAAGCTCGATCCGAAAAATGCGCGCGTGCGCCGGCGGCTCGGGGTGGTTCGCTGCCAGCTGGAGGCATACAAGAAAAGTCTGGCGGAGCTGAAAGAGGCAATCGCGCTGGGTGATGACAGCGATGAGTGTCTTTATTACTTTGGCCTGGCGGGGACCCGCTGCGAGGAATTCAAGGCTGCGCTCGATGCCTGGACCAAGCTCGGCGCACGCCATCCGGAAGACCGGCGCCTCGCGCTTAATCTCAACCGGCTCCATTACTGCCTCGGCAAACAGCACCTGGGCGCGGGACGGTTCCGCGAGGCAATCGGAGAATGGACTCTGTACCTCGAGCCGCGCCCTGACGACGAGGCGATGAAAAAGGAAATCGCCAAGCTGCATTTTCGTTCCGCCCTGGCGGAATGCACTCCTGATGGAAAAGGGGGGGCGGCCTCGGCGCGGAGCAGCCTGAAGCAGGCGGTTGCCCTGGATCCGGAAAATCCGGTTTACCGATACTACCTGGCGCTGGAGGACGCTTTTCAAGGCCGTTGGCATGACTACCTTGCAGCCGCCGGGCCGCTGATCCCGAAGCTGAGTCCCAAGGCGCGTCCGTTGGCCATGCTGCACTTGGGAATCGGCTGGCTGGTGCAGAACGACCTGGCCAAAGCGGAGAGCCTCCTTGTCGAGGCGCGGACGGAGGCGGAGAAGGCAGGCGTGACTCTGAATGCAGGCTGGTGTCTGGCCGTCGTCTACGCAAAGTCCGGCCGCTGGGAGGAAGCAGCTGAACTGCTGAGCCGGGAACCCAAAACGCAGGCAGATCAGGCGGAGGCCCGATGAGCACTGCCGGATTCCCATCAATCGAGACCAGGCAGGCGGAAGTGTGCATTGGAATCGACTTCGGCTATTCCAACGTCAGGGCTGCCATTGCACGGGAGGGAGCAAGTCCACAAGTCATTCTAACCAAGGAGAAGAAACGGCTCACGCCCGCCGTGGTCGCGCGTCATCACCGGGATGGGACCCTGGTCGTGGGTGATCAAGCGATTTGCATCGCGCCGGCGGATCCGATAAACGCCATCTTCTCCATCAAGAGCCTGATCGGGCGCTGTTACGGCGATCCCGAGGTGGAAAAGATCAAGAAACAGGTTTCCTACAGGATTGTCTGCCCGGACGGCGCCCGTGGCCAAGCCTATGTTATGCTTGGTGAGAAGTCGTATTCTCCGATTGAAATTTCCGCTCTGATTCTGGAGAAAATCAAGTCGGATGCCGAAGCGGCTCTTGGCCACCCGGTCACGCACGCCGTGATCACCGTACCTGCCTATTTTCATGACCTTCAGCATTATGCCGCCTATCAGGCAGCATGCCTGGCTGGGTTTAAGGTGAAGAGGAAAATTGCAGAACCGACTGCCGTGGCCTACGCGTACGGTTTAACCCGGGATGCTTCGACGACCAAGACGATCATCGTGTACGATCTCGGCGGCAGCACATTCGACATCTCCATCATGTCCATTGTCGAAGGTATTCCTTTTATGGATTACATCGAGGGTGATGTCTGGCTGGGTGGCGACAGATTCGACCACATGATCGTGGATTATGTGATCTCGCAGGTCGAGGTCGAGAATCCGGGCATCGAGCGTGAACTCAGGGCTGATCCTGAATTTATGTGGAGGTTGAAGCGGGAAGCCGAGGAGGCCAAGAAGGTACTGAGTCGCTTGCCTTCGGCTGACATCGTTATGTGCGGAGTGCTCAAAGACAAGATTGACGTCGACGTGCAGCTCCGGGCGGCCGACTTCGAATCCTGGATCTGGAAAGACATCGTAGGCAGCATTGCTTTGACTGATAAGACCATTGCCGAGGCGGGCCTGACAACAGCCGACATCGACAACGTTCTGCTTGTGGGGGGTTCGACGGCGATACCCCTGGTGCGTAGGCTGCTTATCGAGAGGTACGGCGAGGAAAAGGTCAAAGCATACATCGATCCTATGGAATGTGTTGCCCTGGGCGCGGCCGTTTTGGCTTGCAGTACCGAGAAGGAGATCTGCCCGGTAAAAAACTGCCAGTCCGAGAGTGAGCCGGACGCCAAGAATTGCCCCAAGGGGCATGATATCAGCGTTGTGGATCCGGGGATCAAATGCCCGCGTTGCGGCGACATACACGATCGGGAAGAGATTGTTTACCCAAAAACCGGTAAGCCGCTTGCTGGTTCCGACATGCAGAGGATTGCCAAGCCCTACGGCATTGAAGTCGAAGGGGGTAAATTCGTAATCATCGTCCCCAAAGACACGCGCTATCCCACTTCCGAGCCGATCTTTAAGGAGTTCAGAACTGCAGACGACGCTCAGGAACTTAGTGTCATTCCCATATACCAGGGATTTGACGAAATCGCCGAGAAAAACGAACGGCAGGCAGAAATCTGGATTCAAATTTCACCGGAAGCCCCGAGAGGGACGCCATTCGACATTGGGTTCAGCATTGACGAAAATGGCACACTTAAAGTCATTGTTAGGGGCAGAGAACCTCTGAAAAGGCGGCTGTTGTGGAAATTGGTCCGCCCTTGGCATATAGGAGAGAGAGAAGGATGGCTTCCTGAAGGATTCACAGAGGCATAGATCCCTTGTTAATTGTGGGAGAGAAAAGCGTGATCGCGTCCACGAGCAGCGTTGATCAAACAAAAACCAGGACACAGTTTCTCGCTACATGCCTGCTCAACGGCGGGAAGGCAAAGGAGGCCGAGGAATTGATCCGATCCGTCGCAGCGGAGTGCGGGCCGGAGCTGAAACACTGCCTTGCGCTGGCGTATGCCCGGCAGGGAAAGACGGACGAAGCCGTCATTACCTATCTCGAAATTCTGGATAAGGCGCCTGAAGACGCCGCTGCTAAAAAAGCGGCAATCGCACTGCTTCACAGGCAAGCCGTCTGCATGATCAACGCCAGAAACTGGACGGCTGCCGGCGCGGCATTGGGAGACGCGCTGAAAATCGATGCCCAGAACCGGGAGATCCAGCAACTCCTGTCGCGCATCGAAAACGTGCTGCCGGTGGCGCTGCTTGTGGCCGGGAAACGCACCGAGGCGGCGGAGGCTTGGGAGAAAGCCTGGCGCCAGCGGCCCGAGAACGGCGAGCTTGCGCACAGTCTGGCCCTGCTGTACTACAACCTGGCGGCGTCACAGGAAAGCGACGGGAAACCGGCGGAAGCCGAGCCGCTCTGGAACAAGGCAATGGCCTACTGGACGCTCGTCCGCTACAACGATATCTTCTGGGCTGTGTGGTGCGGCAACCGCCGCGCCGTCTACCCGATCGCGCCCGAGGCACTGGTCGGTTTGCGCCGCGACTGGGTGGAAGGTCTGGATAAGAGCCTGCGTGGTTGCGGGACCGATTCCGAAACCGGGGGCAAGTCCAAGCAGGCACAGCGTCGCCGCAGCCTCCTCACCCGCTACTGGCTGGAGCAGGTGACCGCCTGCACGCTGTATGAGCTGCGCAAGGTTCTATGTCCTGGTTGCCGTTGCCTGACCGTTGCAGTCCCCGACGAACAGGGGCGGTTGGTCTGCGAAGGCGCCGGCTGCCGCAAGGCGCTCCCGCAGTTTCTTCCGGCGCACTCCCTGCCCGCCGCGGGGCCCGAGCTCCTCCGGCAGCTGGGGGCCGAGAAAAAAGTCCAGGAGCTGCTCAAGACGGCAGCGCAGCTCCCCAACGGAGGCCTGCTGAGTGACAACGTCAAGAACCTGCTGAAGGGATTGGATCATCCGGCTTTGAAAACCAATGCGGGCGTGCTCCGGTATTGCGTCTCGTCCGCGGGCGCCGCCATGGCCCTGGCGGTGAACGGGCGCCTGGAGGAAGCGATCGCCGCGCTGGAGAAGCTGCCGGCCGCCAAGGAAAAGGGCCGTGCGTCCGAGCGCGAGGCGCTCCTGCTCTATGCCTGCCTGGAACGCGGCAAGCAGCTGGCCGCGGCACTTCCCGAACTCCCTCCCGATCCTGATGACGGCACCGCGTCCGGCTACGTATCGGCCGTGAAGGCGGCTTTGCAGGTGTGGAAAAAGGGGATTGCCTTCCGCGAAGCGGATAAGGGACTCGCCGATCAATTGCGCGAACGCGTGGACAACCTGGGCAACCGTGGAGGGAACGAGTTCTTCTTCCGTGCAGGCACCTGCGGGAACAAGGGGCAGTTTGTGCGCGCGATCGCCCTGCTGAAAAAGGGCATCGAAATTCTCGAGTTCGCGATAGAAATCGAACGCGGCGCACGCGCGGTGGAGACGGTGTCGGTGCTTTACGCGGACCGTGGTTTGTATGAGTTCAAGAACGGGGAGACGGACGCGGCACTGGATCGCGCGATCGCCGAACTAGAGAAGGCGCGAAAATACAGCGCGCAAAACGCGCGCGCAAAAGAGCTGATGGCACAATTCAAGAACCAGAAAGGGGTGCGGCTGTTAAAACCCTATGAGGGTCAGTACGCCCCTCCGGCGCCGCGCTGGGTGCTCCAATCGGCGCAGCAATTGTTCAATGCCGCCGTGGATCTCGATCCGACCGACAGGACTTTCCGGGAGAACCTCAGGATCGTGACCAGGGCGCTTGGAGGATTCTGAGTTGGGCGAATGGCTTGGTTATGAGGGGGCAGGGCAAAAATGAAAGATCCGCTGGACACGCGGGATGACGCATACAGGCGCTTTAACGAGGAAGCGAAGCAGCAGCGCAAAGCGCTCAACCTTTCCCCGGCATCGCCGAGGGGCGAGATCCTGAACGCTTTCAGGCAACTGCAGATCAGGACCAAGAACCGCAAGGCTCTGCAGGAAGCCTACGACCGCCTGACCAGGGTGGACCAGCGGATGATGGAGGACATTTACTACTACAACGTGGATGCCGGCGCGGCTGGTGAAGAGGCCCTGCCCGAGCCTTCCGTGGAAGTAAACCAGCAATTGCCGCTGCCTTCCATGCAGGTGGAGGCCCTTCTGCAAAGAACCGCCGCGGAGGCGGATTTGGCGGCGCCTCTCGAGTTCTGGCCCGTCTCGATCGCGGCCAGCAACCGCTACGATGAAACCGAAAGCCCCTCGCTGGAGGTCAAGTTCGAAAAATGACATCAACGGAAGAAAGAAATCCGATAGAACCCGAATTCATAGTGGATGAGACGCCGGCAGGTCCCGCGCGGGTGATGCCCATGAAGGACGCTCTGGTCGGGATTCTGCAGAGGTCTTACGAGCTGAAGCGGCATCTGGCCGAGAAGACTTTCACGCAGGCGGGCGATGCGCGGCGCGAGGCGGATTTCTTGAGAAAACTCATTGAGGCAAAGGAGTCCCGTTGCGACCGCCTGGTCCGCCTTGAACAGAAGCGCCTGTCCGAAGCGGAGGGGGCAAGTCCGGAGCTCCAGCAGGAAACCGCCAAGTGGCTGCGCAGAGTGGAAATGATCCAGGTTGCTTTTGACAGGCTCCTTGAAAGCTATGGTGTCACGCAGTACGTGCCTTCCGGTTTTGCGCTGGCCGAACGGGATGACGTCAAGGAAACGAGACGCGAGCCGGGAGCTGCCCCCGGCGCCATTGTGGAAGTGCTGGAAGCCGGCTACTTGTGGCGGGGCGAAGTGCTGCGCCCGGCCCAGGTCATAATCGCTGAGTAGTCATCTGGAGAAAACATATGGACGATTCTATAGGCATTGATCTTGGAACTACCAACTCCGCCGGTGCGTTCGCCCAGCGCGGAGCAAATCCGCAAGTCATTCCAACCAAGGAGAAGAAACGGCTCACGCCCTCCGTGGTCGCCCGTCATCATCGCGAAGGAACCCTGCTGGTGGGCGATTACGCGATCCGCACCGCGCAGGCCGACCCGGTAAACGCCATCTTCTCCATCAAGCGCCTGATGGGGCGCCGTTACAGCGATCCCGAGGTGGAAAAGGTCAAGAGGCACGTTTCCTACAAGATTGTCTGCCCGGACGGCGCTCGTGACCAGGCCTACGTCACGCTTGGCGAGAAATCGTATTCGCCGATTGAAATTTCCGCTCTGATCCTCGAGAAAATCAAGTCGGATGCCGAAGCGGCGCTTGGCCACCCGGTCACGCACGCTGTCATCACCGTGCCCGCCTACTTTGACGACAACCAGCGTGAGGCCACCCGGCAGGCCGGATGCCGGGCCGGTTTCAAGGTGAAGAGGATCATTGATGAACCGACTGCCGCGGCCTGCGCCTTCGGTCTGACCCTGGATACTTCGACCACCAAGACCATCATCGTGTATGACCTCGGCGGCGGCACATTTGACATCTCCATCATATCCATTGCGGAAGGCATTCCCCTGGTGGATCACATCGAGGGCGATTGCTGGCTGGGCGGCGACCGGTTCGACAACATGATCATGGATTATGTGATCTCGCAGGTCGAGTCCAGAAACCCCGGCATCGAGCGGGAACTCAGGGCCGATCCTGAATTCATGTGGAAGCTGAAGCTGAATTCCGAGGATGCCAAGAAGGCACTGGGCGGCTCGCCTTCGACCGATATCGTCATGTACGGGATGCTCAAGGGCAAGATCGACGTCGATGTGCAGCTCAAGGCGGCCGACTTTGAATCCTGGATCCGGAAGGACATCGAGGGCAGCATCGAGCTGATGGAAAAAGCCATGGCCGGACCGGGCCTGACGCCGGCGGACATCGACAACGTTCTGCTGGTGGGGGGCTCGACGGCACTGCCCCTGGTGCGCCGGCTGCTGATCCAGAAGTTCAGCGAAGAAAAAATCAAAGCCTACGTCGATCCCATGGAATGTGTCGCCCTGGGCGCGGCAGTCCTTGCCTGCCGCACCGAGAAGAAGATCTGCCCAGTAAAATTCTGCGAGTGCGAGAATGAGCCGGATGCCAAAAAGTGCGCCAAAGGGCATGATATCGCCGATGTGGAACCGGGAGTCAAATGCCCGCATTGCGGCGACATGCACATGAGGGACGAGGTGGTCTGCCCGAAAACCGGCAAGCCGATGATCGGTTCGACCGGGGACAAGACCGCCAAACCTTACGGCATTGAAGTCGAGGGGGGCAAGTTCGAAATCATCGTCCCCAAGAGCACGCGCTATCCCACCGCCGAACCCATCTTCAGGGAGTTCAAGACTGTAGTCGACGCTCAGGAGCAGATCGTCATCCCCGTCTATCAGGGATTTGACGAAGTTGCCGGCAAGAACGAAAAGCAGGCAGAGATCATCCTGCCGGAAGAGGGATTGATACCGGAAGACAAGCGCGTTCCCCAGGGCACGCCGCTCGACATCGGATTCAAGATCGACGAAAACGGCACGCTGGAAATCGTTGTCAAGGGCAAGGGCGCGTTGAAGTGGCTGAACTTCTGCAAACTTCTCCGTCCCTGGGACGTCGGTCCGGTCAGGCAGCCGAGAGGCGATGGCGCGGATACCGTGCCGCCGACCATCGCCTGCCCGCGCTGCGCGCATCAGAACAAAAGGGGCGCCAGTGTGTGCGAGCAGTGCGGTGAAGTGCTCAGCTCTGGCGGGGGGAAGGGCCCGGGCGGGCCTGCGCTCCCGCCGTGGAAGTCCGAGCTCACCTATTATGTCAACCTCTCCCATATTGCCATCAACGAATATTCCTGGACGCTCGATGCCACCAAAACCCAGCACCTGCGCAAAGTCATGGAGCGGGCGCAGGGCGCTCTCGACAGGAACGACGAAGCCGCCGGCCTGATGATCAAACCCGAATTGGAAAGCGCATTTCAGCAGGATTGCGGCTTCATCCAGGATCTGGTGGTGGGCACTCTTGTATACCGCGCCCGCATCGGCAGCCTGGATAAGAACCAGCAGCTCGGGAATCTGCTGGAAGAGTTCAAACAGCGGGTGCAACGCGGTGAGGATCAAAGCGGGCCAACACTGACGAATCTCCGCGGGAAGGTAAATGAACTGGTGCAGGAGATCATCAGCGGGCTGGGCGATCAGAATCAGGTGGAATGCAAGAAGTGCCACAAGAAGAGACCTCCGATCTCCATCGATCCCAAGTGCCCGCATTGCGGATTCAAAGGGGGAGTCGCCACGTAGTCTTTCATCATCGGTAGCCTATGTCTGAAGCCGCTGCGCGTGGAATTGGAATTGACTATGGTGGAGCAGCGTTCCGCCTGATGGCCGTGGAGGGGAGCCAGTACCAGCTCCTCGCCACGGTGCCGTTGCCGCCGCTCCTGTCGGCGCATGCCCCCGGAGTGTGGCGTTGGGAATCAATCAAGCGCTGCACCGGAATGGAAAAACCGGTCTCCGTGCAGGGCCGGCATGTGCGCAGTGACGACCTGGCAATCGAACTCCTGCAGCGGCTCCGGAGAGATGGTGAAGAGCGGCTTAAGGCGCGCATCACCGGAGTCGCCGTGTCGGTCCCGCCGTGTTTCACCGACCGCCAGAAAGCCGCTGCCAAACTCTGTGCGGAGGCGGCGGGTTTCGGCGCCGTGGCGCTGGTGGTGGACTCGAAGGCCGCCATTCTGGATCACATCGTCAGGACGAAGTCGCGCGGCCGGTGGCTCGTCTACGGACTTGGCAAGAGTGCTTTTTTCACCACGGTCCTTGACGGCGCCGACCCGAAACATCATAACGGGACGATCGGCCTGGGCGGGGATGACTTTGACGGCCTTCTTCTTGAGGAGTTCGTCCGGAAGAACATCCTTGACCCCTTTGCCTTCCCGGCAGGAAATCCGGCGCTGAGCGAAGAGATATTGCGGGGCGTGGAAGCCTGCAAGAAGCAGCTTTCGACACACGAGCAGATAGACAATATGCAGGGTGCGCGGCCTGCCGGTCTTCGTTTTCAAACGCCCTTTCAGCGCTCGGAGTTCGAACGGCTCATCTACGATCAAATCAAAGACACAGTGGCGACCGCCGTACAGACAGTCCGTGAAGACAGTCTGCGCGCGGAGGAAATTGACGGCATTCTCCTCCTCGGCGGATCGACCAGAATTCCGCTGGTGCGCCGCCTGCTCAAGGAGACCTTCCCGAACGGGATCATCACGGAGAGTGCCGACGATTCCGTGGCGAGGGGGGCCGCGCTCCATGCCACCACGCTCATAGGATCGTGCTTCACCCGCTCGGCAGCACCGCCGCCCGGGCAGGCCGGCATGCCGCCGAAAATGGTGCAAGCCTGGCAGAAAATCCAGAAAGCCTATGAGGAAGATGTTCTGGATGAGGTCATTTTGCATTACGGGACCTTCATCGACGCCGCCAGGGAAGACCTTTCCAACATGTATCAGCGACGCTCCTTTCAACTCGCTGAAGCAGGCAAGAAAGCACAGGCGTTGGAGATGCTTGAGAAGAGCCTGGAGTGCTGGCCGCGGAATTCCTCGAGTGCGAAAAAGCTCTCGGAACATTATGCGCGCGAGGCCGCTTCTAACTTGAGGTCGGCACGCAGCAGCGGCGGCAAGAGTAAGAGAGACTGGCTGGAGAAGTGCGACCGTGACATCAAGCGCAGTCTCAAATATGACCCGAATAATCCTGACACGCTGAAAATCAGGGACCATTTAAGGATTGCGAAAAGTCAAAGGCATTAATTATAGTGGGTTGGTCGATCATTCAATCCGCACTATCTGTCCGGACGGGCGTGTGGCCCGCGCCAGTTTTAACCGAGGAAGGAGTTCACTTTGCCACGAGAGATCGGAATCGACTTTGGCCAAACCAACTGTCGTACGGCCTGGCTGAGCGGAGCAGGGGGCCCGCAGATTCTGCTGAACAGTGACAATGAACGCGCGACCCCCGCGGTGGTGGCATTGCAGCCCGGCGGGCAGTGGGTGGCCGGGACCGGCGCTCTGGCGCTGCTTTCGAACAGCCCGGAGCGCGTTGTGCGCGGCTTTGGAGCCAGGCTGGCAGCGGGCCAGCCGGTTGCGATTGACGGCAAGGCGTACCGGCCTGAATCACTGGCCGCTTTCCTGTTGCGCCGCCTGAAATCCGACGCGGAGGCGCGCCTGAACGACCAGGTGACGCGCGCGGTAGTCGCGGTGCCTGCTTCATGGGATCAAACGGCGCGGCAACGCTTCCTGGACGCGGGCGCCGAAGCCGGGCTGCCCATTTCGCTGGTTGAATCCTCCATGGCAGCTGCGCTGGCGGCCGGGTTCCGCCAGCGCGGCGCGCAGCAGAGCCGCATTCTGATCTACGACCTGGGCGGAATGGATCTGTCGCTGTCCGTGGTCGCCGCCGATGGCGCCTCCCTGGCGCTGATCAAGACGGCCACGCTGGCAGGAGTAGGCGGCACGGCCTTTGATCAGTTCATTGTCGACTACGCAACGGTCCTGATCGAGCAGCAATACCAGGTGAAGGTCGCCGATCACGCCCGATTCCTGGCGGAGCTCTATAAGCAGGCTGAACAGGCCAAGATCATGCTGGGAGCTCACCGGTCCACCGACATACGAATCGGAGGCATGCTGCGCACGTCCACAGGAGCGGTACTCGACGTCGATGTGGAGGTCGAGCGCGAGGAATTCGAGCGCATGCTGGAGGACACGCTCCGGTCCACCCTGCTGTCCACGCTAGATATTCTTGGCGCAGCGGGCCATTCCATTGACCAGATCGATGCCGTTGTCCTGTCAGGCAGATCGACGGGCATCCCCTGCGTGCGGCGCGCGGTGCAGAACTTCGTCGGCCTAAGGAAAGTGGTCGAAAATCTCGACTCGGGCGACTGTGTCGCGTTGGGCGCGGCCTGGATGACGAGTCCGCTCGAAATCCAGGTGAAGGAACCTGAAGCCTCGGCGTTTGTTACGCTGGGGCCGGGCGCCGTGCCGGCGCCCGCGGCGGAACCTCCGAAACCGGAACCGTCTCCCGCGCCGCAACCGGAGCCCCCGCCGCAGGCAGAGCCGGCTCCGCAGCCGAAGCCGGAACCGGCCCAAGAGACAAAGCCGGAGCCTGCCGCTGCGCAAAAGCAGCCGGCTCCGGAACCGGCTGCTGAGGCGCCCGGAGAACAGAAGCCGCCAGTCGAAGCGCCGGCTCCTGCTGAGACCAAGCCCAAGGAGCCGCAGGCGGCGCCGGCTCCCAAAACCGCTCCCGCTCCGGCGCCTGCCCCCGCACCACCCGCCGCGCCTGCCGGCCCGGTGAGCAGGAAACCCGTAGTCATGCGACTGATTCTGGGCGTTGCCGGTGCGGCTGTGGTGCTGTACCTGGCGTACTTCATATGGCAGTTGAGGCCGCCCGAATACACCCGGCTGCCGCTGCACCCGTCTGAGACGGTACTCCAGAAGGAACTCCGGGACTTCCGCGCCGAACTGCCGGACCTCATCTGCACGAGGGTCAGGGAACTCTCCGAAGACGGGGTGTTTAGCGCGGCCGATCGCGCCAATATAGTGAACCATGCCCTGGCGGACAGGGCGGCCCTGGCCACGTTTTTCAAGAATTCCGGCAGCAGGCTGACGGTTGACTTGAAGAGTGAAGAAGTGCTGGGAATGATCCAGAAGTGCTTAACCAAATCCAAGTGAGTGAAAGATTTTTCGAGGCAGACTGCTTTGTAAATACAAGGAGGCAGCGATGAATGCGAAAAAAGTTTTGGTCGTGATCGCCGGAGTCATAGTCATAGCTCTGGCTTGGTTAGGATATCAATGGTTTAGAGATCCCGGTCATCAGGCGGTGCCGCTGCACCCGCCGGATACCATGGTGCAAAAAGATGCCGGAGAACTGGGCGCTGCCGTCAAGAGCCTTGAGGCGCTGGCGCAGGATGCGGCCCGGAGCATCGTCCAGGCAGCCCTCAAAGACGACTACTTGAGCGCCAAGGAAGAGCGGGAGGCGCCCAACAGCGCGCTTGCCGCGGCCGAGGAAATCAAAAGCCGGGCGCCTTTCCCCGCGGTGGTGGAGGGCTTCACCTTCAAGAGCGAGGACGGTTCAGAGATGAAAGTCGCCGGTTTCAGTTTCACCCTCGAGATGGCGCGCGACCTGCTCGAAACCGAGTTTCATAAGAAGACTACCGCCGTGAAGGAAGTGGAACTCCTGGTGCGGCTGCGCGGCCTGCTGAAGAACCAGGCTCAGGACGATCAGTGGCTGGATGAAAAGGAAATGGAAACCGTTTTGAACTTCATCTGCACTCCTGAGTCCGGCAAAAAAGCGGCGCTGGGCCGCTCACTCGCCCAGGCTGCCGCGGTGAGCTATTGCAAGGAAAACAATATCGGAATGGGCCCCAAGCGCGCGCCGGCGCCGCGGCCTTAGTTTGCACGCCGTTCTGGGGATGTGATTGTGGTTCTTTGAACAGCATGGGAGGAGGCAAAAGGCCATGTCGAAGAAAATATGGTACGCCGTGATCGCTGTAGTAGTGATAGGAGTGATTTTGGGGGCAATGGCGTGGAAGCGCCAGCAGGACAGGACAACCGAAGCACTGCGGCCTGAGCATCGTGACCGCTATTATGACAGCACTGCCATCCAGGAGTACGCGCTGAAGATGGAGCGGCCCAACGCCACGGTATCCGGAGTGATTGTCAATAACACGTGGAAGACCCGGGATGTAGGCGTTTGGGCGGGATTTGTAAAGGCCGACGGTTTCCACCAGGGATCGACGGTGGGACGAAACTATTTCGGCTATCAATATTTCCCGCAGGTGCCGCCGAAGGAAAAAAGGAACTTTACGATTACCTTCGCCGTGCCGCCGCTGAACCGCTCCTGGTCGGTAGTCGCCGAATTTGACCCAAACCAGCAGCAATTGCGTCCGATCTGGGTGCGCTGAGCCCGGGATTGCGGTTCTTCAGGCAGCCGGCGGTGTGCATTTCTTCTGAAGGCGCCGGAATGCGCAGTCAGGAAATCTCATAATTTGGAGAAGACATCATGACGCAGACTTTTGGCTCGCGTTTGAAAGAGCTTTACAAAAGGCACCGCGTGCTCTTTAACGTGATTTTGGCAGTCATCGCGGTCTATATCCTGCTCACGGTAATCGGCGGGTTCTATCGCCCCTTCAGCCCGAAAGTATTGTTGAGCAAAGACAGTGCGGACGCCGCGAAACAATACATCCTGGATTTCGGTGCGGTCGCGCCGCTGGTTTTTATCGGCCTGCAGATCGTTCAGGTCATAGTGGCGCCCATACCCGGGCAGGCCACGGGTTTCATCGGGGGCTACGTGTGGGGCTGGCAATGGGGCGTTGTATACACGATGATTGGCCTGACTTTGGGATCCTGGCTCGTGTTTGCACTTTCCCGCCGGTATGGCCGCGGTTTCGTCGAAAAGCTCAACGGCCCGGAGGCGATGAAAGATTTTGAAGCCCTGTTTCTCCAGAAGCAGGATCCCACCACGGGCATCTACGGGAAGTCCAAGGAGGCCGTCCGCTCCCACGGATTGTTGACCTTCTTCATTATCATGCTCCTGCCCGCCCTTCCCGACGATCTGGTGTGTTTCATTGCGGGGCTGTCGCGCATTCCCATCTGGCAGCTCCTGATCGCCACAATCGCGGGCCGGTTCCCCGGAATGCTCGTCCTGTCCATGGTGGGCCACGGATTTTCCAAGGCCCAGAGCAACATGGTGTTACTTGTTTTCATTGCCGTCACCGTAGTGCTGACGGTGTTGTACTTCTGGAAACAGCAGAAAATTGAAGCCCTGATGAAGCGCATGGCCGGCGTTTCGCCCAAGCAAGGCGACTAGCCGAGCGCTTCGCCCTTGATATCCCGCCAAAAAGCGGCGGGATTCGAGGAGCCGGAAGCCAGGAGCCAGAAGGGATCCATGGAGGTTTTCAGTCCACGATGTGGATGAGATCCACGCGGCGATTCTGGCTTCCGGCTCCTGGCTTCTAACGAGAACAGGATTTCCGTTACGCTTTGCATAACGGTCTAGGCGTCATTGAAGTGAGGAGGATGATCCGTGGGACGCAGAATCGGCATCGATCTCGGCCATACCAATTGCAGGGCTGCCTGGCTCAGTAGTCCGGGTGCGCCGCAGATCCTTCCCAACGGCGATAACGAGCGATTCACGCCAACTTTGCTGGCGCTTCATCCGGACGGGCAGGTTGTGGCGGGCAGGGCTGCGGTCAGACTCGCGGATGCCTGCCCGGAACGGGTGGTAGGCGACGTCATCGCGCGACTGGGTAGCGGCGAAGCGGTTTTATTGAACGGAACCACAATGAGCCCGCAATCGCTGGCCGGCCATCTGCTGGCGCGGTTCAAGCAGGATGCGGAAGCACGTTTGAACGACAGGGTGGCCGCCGCGCTGGTTGCCGTCCCTCCGGCCTGGGATTCCGCCGCGCGGCAGCGGCTCTGTGATGCCGGAGAACAGGCACAGCTCGCAATCCAGACCGTGGATGCCGCCGTCGCGGCGGCTGTCGCCGCAGGCGTCAGACAGCCGTCCGCCGATCTCCAAAACCTCCTCGTTTATGATCTGGGCGGAGCCACCTTTACGGTCACTGCGCTTGCCTGGGAAAAGGCTACTCTCTCTGTGATCAGGACTGCCAGCCTGCAGGGAGTTGGCGGCTCGTCCTTCGATCAGCAGATCGTCGACTATATCACCGTGCTGATTGAACAGCAGAACCAGGTCAATCCTACGGCCAACCGCCGGTTCATGGCGGAACTGCGCAGGCAGGCCGAACAGGCAAAGATTTCGCTCGGGGCTCACAACGTCTCCGATGTGGTGATCATGGGTGGTTTGCGCTCCCATACGGGCGCGCCGATTGATGTGGAAATCGACATCGGGCGCGAGGATTTCGAGCGCTTGATCGAAGACAAGGTCCGTGCGACGATTGATCTGACGCGGCAGGTCCTTGCCGATTGCCGGCTTTCTCCGTCTCAGGTGGATTCGGTGATTCTTTCCGGGGGAACCACATGCGTCCCGTGTGTCCGCCGCGCCGTGGAGAATCTCTTTGGCGCAGGAAGAATGCTCAGGGGCGCCGATCCCTTGGAGGGCGTGGCTTTGGGCGCTGCCTGGTTCCTCGGTGAACTCGGGATTTCAATTCAGGCGGCTGCTCCCGCCGCCGCGCCTCCGGCGCCTGAAGCAGTTCGGGAATCCGCGGCTGTTGCCGCTCCTGATCAACCATCCGAAGCCATCGTTGAGGATGAGATCCCAACCATCCCTCCCGGAAGCGAGCCTGAACCCGTCCCGCCCGCGGGGGCAGCGGCCGGCGAACAGGAACCGCCGGAGATCCCTCAACCCGAGCCCCTGCCGGCTGCCGAGGTCCAACCGCCAGTGGCTCCCGAACCGCCCGTGATTCCTCAGCCCGAGCCCTTGCCGGCTGCCGGGCCTGAACAGCCCGTGGAGGCATCAGCCGGCGAGCCGGAGCCGCCGGTGATTCCTCAACCCGAGCCTTTGCCGGCTGCGGAACCCGAACCACCTTCGGCTGCAGAAGAGGCCGAACTCCAGCAGCCTGAGCCCCTGCCGGCTGCCGAGCCGTTGCCGCCAATGGAACCGGCAGCCTCCGCGCCGGAACCCTCGTTGCCCGCGGAACCATCCGCCGAGATCCAGCCGGCAGTCACAGAGCCTGTGCATGACTCCGCCCCGATTGAGGAGGAATCAGCACCTGCCTCTGAGGTGATGCCGATCGAGGGAGGCGAGGCAGGCGTGGCTGAGGAGATCAGAGGCGAGGTCGCGACGCCTGCTCCAGTTCCCGAAGCTGCCGCGGGTGACGTGCGGCTGGCCTGGGTGGATACAATCCACACGGAGACCCGGCGCAAGTTTTCCAGTCGCGTTTTCGTCCGCGTCGATGGCGCCGGGATTATGCACCTGGCCAGCCCCGAGGAGGCCGAGGGGAACCGGCTGAGCAGTTCTTGTTTCTACGTAGGCACTCCGGCGCCGGAGAATGTCCGCTGCATCCTCATGCTTCGGACCGAAAGCGGCGTGGAACAGCGCGCGGTCATGACAATCCCATTGCCAGGACACCTCGCGCCCTGCACTCGCATTGAAGTCATTCTGGGAATCGATTACGCAACAGGGGTGCCATCCCTGGAGTTGAGGTGGCAGGAGCCCGGCGCCGCCGCACCGTGCTCGATTATTTGTCGCGGTTGGGAAGCGCCGGAGGAAAAGCCTGAGCCTCTCCGGCCGCCGATGCCGGAGGAGATCCAGGCGCCGGCCGAAGCGGCGGCAGAAATGCCGGCCGCAGCTCCTTCTGGAACGGAACTGCCTGCGGCAGCAGAAGCTGCGGAAGAGCTGCCCACGCCGGCCATGGAGGTCCCTCCCGCTCCTCCGGCTGCCGAACCTGCGGCGGTGACACCGCCACCTGAACCGAAACGGCTTTGCGGCCGCTATGAGCTGCGGGAATCATTGGAGAGCGGACGCTACTATGAGCTCTTCCTGAGCCGGGATCCTGATTCAGGCGCCGATGCGATGCTCACGCTGTATACCGCCGGTGACGACAGGGCAAAAAGTGCGTTTCTCTCCTCTCTCCTTCCGCTGTCGATCGATCATCCTAATGTGCTCGGCGTGCGCGACTTCGGCCGGGCGCTCAATTCCTACTACCTGGTGAGCGATTATTCGGGGGGCGCGACGCTGCGCGACCTGATGGGATCGGGTCCGGAAAGGCAGCCCGTGCCGGTGGCGAAGATCCTGAACCTCATAGTCCAGGTTTGCGAGGGCCTGCAGGCACTGCACGCTCATGGCATTTTCCACCGGAATCTCAAACCCAGCAATGTCATGCTCGATGCCGGGCTTCAGGTGGCGAAGATCGCCGATTTCCAGATTGCGGTCTTCCTGCGCGGACGGGATGTGATGACGCAGGTGGCCGGGACCCTCCCCTACATGGCAAAGGAAGTGCTGGAAGGGCGCGCTGACTTCAGGTCCGACATCTACTCGGTGGGAGTGATGCTCTATGAGTTGCTGGCCGGCAAGCTGCCCTTCTGGGCGACGAGCCAGAGGGTGCTGGTCGAGCAGATCACGTCGCAGCCGGTTGCCGAGCCGCGCTCCCTGTGCCCTAAGATTCCCGAATATGTGAACGATGCGGTCCTGCGCGCGCTCGACAAAGATCCTGCGCGCAGGTTCCAGAGCGCCGTCGAATTTCGTGATGCGTTGACGCGCGAGCCGGGGCCCTGGTTCCAGACCATTACCTCGATGGATGCCAAGGGTTGAATCCAATGGAATTGTCGGAGACTCTCTTATGGCCGCAACTTTGACCTGTCCAATCTGCAGCGCACGGCAATCCGGTACGGCCACGGACTGTCCTCAGTGCGGCAGCGATCTGTCCATCCTGGGCCAGCTCGAGAACCTGTCGCACCGCTATTACAATGAGGCGTTGAGCCTCGCCAAGGATCCGGCAACGCACCATGAAGCCGTCGAGAAGCTTCATGCCGCGCTTACCCTGGATCCCGCCCATGTGGGATCCCGCATCGTTCTCGGCAAGCTGTACGCCCAGCGCGGCCGGTACGACGAGGCGATCGCACAATGGCAGCGCGTGACGGAACTGGCTCCCGAGGGTTCGGATGCCAGGGACAAGGCAGCCAGGGCGATCGACAAGGCATCGCAGATGAAAGACCGCATGCGCCGGCAGGAAGAAGCCGAGCGCTCCAAGGCGGTGGAACTGGACACTGCCCGGCGGCGGCGCGGCAGACTTACCCTGGCATGTGCCGGTGTCGCATCCTGCGCACTCGGGATTCTTGGGGCATTTCTCGTTATGCGCGGGCAACCGGCTGAAGGCCCGGCCGCTGGACCTGCGGTCGATGTTCGCGCCGCCGAACAGCAGAAGTCATCCATGATCCAGAGCATGATGGCAGCCATACCGGCGGCACTGCGCGAACGCGTGGGCCGAAGCAAAGGAAGAGACCTTCTGGATGCCATGGAGCAGGCACGATTCTCGGTGGCGCCGGCGGATGGAGGCGGAATCCGGTTGAAGGGCACGGCGCCCTTGATCGAGGTCAGGCAGGTCCTCGAGAAGATCGCAGCCGCGGCCTCCGGCGGCCGAGTCGATGCCGCCGGCGTCGAAATCCGCGATGAGTATATCGAGTACGTCATTCGGGCCGGCGACTGCCCGGAGTTGATTGCGTGGCGGTTGTGCGGGATGCGAAACCGGTGGAAGGAAATCTCCGATTTTTCGCAGGAAAACCGGTGGACGCTGGAACGCATGCAGATAGGTTCAGTACTCAAGATTCCCAAGCGCCTGCTCGCGAATCCCAAGCGGGGGTGATTTGCCATGAGATCCGGAACTGACACTGCGACCGGGGCGCGTGCGCTGATGATTGCGGCATGGATCGTGTTTGGCCTGAGCCAGACCGGCGCGCAAACCCCATCCGACCGCCTTACCATTCCCCAGGTCAGAATGAGCGGTCAATCCACTCTGGCGGCAGTGGTATCGGTTGTCGATGAGCGCGGCGGCCCGGTCAGGGGGCTCGGAGTTTCCAACTTCGCCGTTTACCTCGACGGGCAGCCCGTCGGCCAGTTCACCGTGCAGCAGACCGAGGAGGCCGGCCGCGGCATCTCGGTCGTCCTTGCCATCGATGTAAGCGGCAGCATGCGTGGCGCCAGAATCGATGCGGCGCGCAAAGCCGCGATGCAATTCGTGGCCAATCTCGGCCCGAACGACTACTGTGCGCTGATGGCGTTCGGCAATTCCACCAGTTGGCTGGTCGAGGAATTTACGCGGGACAAACAGGCCGTGCAGGCGCGCCTGGGCGGCCTGGAGGCCGTGGATTCGAAAACGATGCTGCATGAGGGCTTCTTCCGGGCCGCTCAAAAAGGCGGCGCTGCTCCAACGACGCAGGTTGCGGTAGTCGCGCTTACCGACGGGCGCGACGACGGCAGCAGCATCAGTCTCGATCAGGCTGCACGCGAGGCGCAACTGCGCAATGTGCCCATTTACGCGCTCGGATTCGGGGAAGATATTGACCAGGAGGCGCTGAGCCAGATCACCACGCTCACCGGCGGCAGGTTCTTTCCCGCCCGAAATATCGCCGACCTGGCGGATTTCTATCTGATCCTGCTCAAGCAGCTGTCGTCACAATATGTGTTGGAAATGCCCGCCGCCCACCTCAATCTCGGCGACCACAAGGTGTCGGTCGAACTCCGGTACCGCGGGATGGTTGTGCCGCGCGAGCGGACATTCCGGATTCAGGCGGCAGCCGCTGTGGTTCCTGAACCGCCGCCGCCCGCCCCCCCTGCCGGCGGCGGGAAATCGGGAGTGCCGGCGATCCTGGCCTGGCTCGCGGTCGCCGCCGTTCTGTCAGCCGCGGGCGTCTTCGCGTATCGCCGCCTGAGGAAGCCGGGAGCAGTGGCGACAGAGCCCGAAAGGAAGTGCGTATACTGCGGCAAACCGCTTTCCGGAGGCGACGGTCTGTATTGTGCGGCCTGCGCGGGGCAGAGCCCGGCGACCGGAGAGCCGCAATCAGGCGGCCCATCCCAGCCTGTGCCGGCGGAAGGGCTTCCGCTGCCTTGCATCGAGGTTCTCTGCGGCAGCCGCAGCGGCGAGCGCATGCCATTTTCCGCCGAGCGGCCTTTTGCGATCGGGCGCGGCAGCGGCCAGGATCTGATCATCGAGGGTGACCGGCAGATGTCCCGCGAGCATGCCGTGATCGCGAAGGATGCGAACGGAAGATATGCGCTGACGAACAAGAGCCCCAACGGCACTTTCATAAACGGCCGTCAGATTCAAATTCCCGAAGTTTTGCAGGAAGGAGACAAGATCGGACTGGGCAACGAGGAGCCCAAGCTGATCTTTCACGATTCCAGCGGCGGGAAATAATCGCGGGGGATGGAACAGGAGTGCTGCATGACTGCGGATAAGCCGAGTTGGGAAGACCAGGAAGAAACCATCGTCAGCTTTGTCGAGAATTCTCCGCGACCGCCGGCCGGCACTGCACGCCCGGACGATTGGGGAGACGAGGACAACAAGGCCACGATTATCGCCTCCAGAAAGGCGCCGCAGGCCGGCGCGGAAGCGGATCGGACCGTCGTGGCCGGGGCTGAACCGGTTCCCGGGCAGATTGAGATCATGGCGTGGCTGGTGGTGACTGAAACGCTGTCTGTCCGGCGCGGGGAGATTTTTGCCCTCAACAAGCTGCGCAACGATATCGGCCGCGGCGCAGGAGTCGCCATCTTTTTGAACGACAAGAAAGTCGGGCATTCCCATGCCGCCGTCAAATACGAGGTCAATCCTGCCGGCGCTCCCCAGTTCGTCCTGTACGATCTGGCATCGACCAACGGGACATTTCTCAACGACCAGCGCCTCTCTGCGCCGTTGCCGTTGAAAGACGGAGACCGGATTCGCCTGGGCGATACGCTGCTCGTTTTCAAACAAGTTTAAGGGCTTGCCTGCGAGGTCCTGGACGAGAAGGGCTGCCATGGTTACTGCGGTGCGTTCTTACGGCGATTCCTACATCGGGCGGCGGAGCAATAACGAAGACAGTCTTGGAAAGCGCGAGCCGGCGGATCCCGAACTCAGAGCCCGGCTCGGCTGCCTTTATATCGTCTGCGACGGGATGGGCGGGCACTCCGCCGGGGAAATAGCCAGCCGGCTGGCCGTCGAAACGGTGCTCAAAGAGTATTACGTCGAGGGCGGCGATCCGCAGGAGAACCTCGTCCGCGCCATTCAAAAAGCAAATGATCGGATCTACGAAGCCGCGGGAGAGGATCTCGCGCGCGAGGGCATGGGAAGCACGGTGGTGGTCTGCGTCATTCTGAACGGTTCCGCGCTCATTGCCCACGTGGGGGACAGCAGGGCCTATCTGCTGCGCGACGGCGTCCTGACTCAGCTTACCAGGGATCACCTGCATGTGACGGAAGACCTGGGAGTGGAACAGCAGGAAGCAAAAAAACACCATCTGCGTCACATGCTCAGCCGCGCCCTGGGGGCGAAGGCGCAGGTCCGTGTCGACATCGAGACCGTTGCCGCCCGCGAAGGGGACCGGTTCCTGCTGTGCACCGACGGCCTGAGCAATGTGTTGCCGGAATCCGAGCTGGTCAACGGACTCGGCGACCCGGCGCCCCGCGAAGCCGTCATGCGGTTGCTGCGGCAGGCCGAAGCAGGCCAGGCGGATGACAATTGCAGCTGCATCGTAGTGGCACTTGTAGCGCAAGCATCAGCCGCGGAAACACCGTCGGCAGACGAGGCCACGGCCGCATCCGCTGGAAATGAAGCCGCGGCGGGCCCGCAGCCGGAGCCGGCCCAGGCAGCAAGTCCGGATCCCGTGCCGCAGGCCGGCGAACAGGCCATTCCCGCGCAAGATAATCCGACCCGTGAATCTCAGTCGCCGCAATCGGCCGCCGGGATTGAAGAATCTGCCAGGAAACCACGCCTGTTGCGGCGATGGCTCAACAGAATTGCCCCCAAAATTGATAATGATTCAGACAAGTAGAAAACGATCTGACGAGGTGCGCCATGAATATCAAAGTCCACCAGTTCACCAAGTCCGAAGAGGCCCAGGGAAAGAAACAACAATGGCTGGCTTCGCTGCCGAAAGTCCCTTCTGCCTATAAGCCGAGCGGGAAGATGTCGGAGGGTGCGATGGGATGGATGGTTGCGGCCGCCGTGCTGGGTGTTCCGCTCGCCTTGGCCGTCGGGCTGGCCGTTTGTGGAGCAGGCGCCGCAATCAGCCTGGGCCTGGCGTCGTTGCTGGAAAGTGCAGGCGAAGGCGGAGGCCGGGGCGTCTTCATGTTGGGGATCGGTACGTTGGCAGCGGTGCTGGGCACTTTCTTCGGGATGTACTCTCTCATAGGCCTGACGGCAAGCCACACGGTTGTGGTCGGCGGAAAACGTGCGAAGAACCGGAGCAAATCCAGCGCTTCAGCTGTCTCCATTGTTGCCGCGCTGGCGGCAGTCGCCGGATTCTGGATTCTCGCGATGAGAATTTCTCCCACAATCGTGGACAGCGAGAAGGCCACAACGGCATTGACCACTGTGTTCGGCACGGGCGAAATCGGATTGGCATGCCTTGCTATTGGGGCTATATGCGCTGCGATCGTGGCGGGATCACATGCGTCGGGCGCGGTAGAAAAAGCCAAGTTCTGCGAGACCTGTGAACTCTTCATGACACCGCCCAAATCAACTCCGGTTGCATTTGAAGATGCCGTCGAAGCCTGCCGCGCTCTCCAGGCCGGCAGCATCGAGGGCGCGGCTGCAATGGCCGGCAAGCCTGTGGAAGCATCGGAAGGTTCCGTCAACCTGTCCCGCTGCCCCAAGTGCGGGTGCGGATTCGTGGAAATCAGCGTGAGCTTCATAGCCAACTGGCCCAAGAAGGCCGGTTCGAAGGAGATGCAATCACTGACCGAAAGCTGGCAGGTTGCCTCGAAGGCGCTGGGCCCGGCCGAGATGCGGCTGTTGGAGGAGAGCACCAAGCAGAAGGAAACACCAAAGGCCTAGCCCGCCATTGGAAATCTTGACATTGCCCTTTGTAAAGCTGCCCGCTCCCGAACTTCTCCGCATCGCACCCGAAGTGAGTTCGGGAGTTGAGTAGCCTGTCCCCTGAATGCCGGCGATCCGGGAACAGGTCATTTGATCTTTTTGCCGGGCAGGTCGCGCCCGCCCTGGTGCAGCACGAGACCCGTGATGCGCCCTTCGGCATCTTTTACGAAGCTGATCTGCGCATCGACCACCCGGTAGAAGAACTCTGTTTCCGATTCGGGATATACCTGCAGCCTGGACTGCCCGGTCGCTTCCACGAACAGCTTGTCTCCGTCCCGGGTAACCGTCAGCGAGAAGCCCGGGACCAACTGGTACTCTCCTGTGTAAGTCTCGAGCAGCTCGGGTTTCCCGGTAATTTCGGTGCGCGCCTTGGGCGGCGCTGCCGGTTTCGCGAGCGGCAACTGTTCATCGATCAGGTGGAAGCCGATGTCGTCAATGCTGGCGGCCGAGTTGTGCAGAACGACGACGCCCGCGCCGGTTTTAGGATCGAAACCGATAAACGAGTGATAACCGGCAGTCCCGCCGTTGTGCCAGATAATTTCGCTGCGGCCCGTCTGCCGCAGATGCCAGCAGAGACCGATATTCCCGCCGGGCGTTCCGAGGCTGCGTTGGGCCACGTGAGCCCGGTGCAAAGCGGCTGACAGGGGGCCGCCGCCCACATTGGCGGCCAGGAACTTCAGCATGTCGCTTGCTGTGGAGCGCAGCGCCCCGGCGCCCGCAAGCGCCGGCAGATCCCAATTGGCAACCTCTCGCCCGGAGGCGTCATGTCCAACGGCAAGCCGCGAGCGCAATCCCGGGTCGAGGGTGATGACCGTGTCCTTCATCTGCAGCGGTTCCAGTATGCGCTTTTTGACCAGCTCCTCGTAGCTCAGTGCCGCCTTCAGAGAGAGCACATGTCCGAGAAGTCCCACGCCCAGATTCGAATACTGGTAACTTTCGCCGATCTCCCGCGGCAGGTCATAACCGGAAAGGAAGTCGTACATCTGCTGGATGGTGTAGTCCGCATACGGGTTGGCAAGGTCCTTGGGCTTCATGTTGGCGGGCAGCCGGGGAAGGCCTGAGGTGTGCGTAGCCAGGTCGAGAAGAGTGATCGGCTTTCCGCCCTTTGTCGGAACGCGAACGGAGGAGGGAAGGAATTTCGCCACCGGATCGTCGAGGCGCACTTCGCCGCGTTCGACCATGTCAGCCAGCAATGCGCCTGTGAAAACTTTGGTTGCTGAACCGATTTCGAACACGGTCTTGCCATCCAGCGCGGGAGAACTCCCGGGTCCCGCCGTGCCGGCGTATACAATGCTGGCACCTCCGGGCACGAGCACCCCCACAACAATACCAGTGTCGCTTTTCGGATTCAGCCGTTCGACGAGAAGGGCTTGAATCTTATTATCGGACTTTTGCGTCCCGGCAACCGGAGTTTGACTGAAGGACGGCTTAAGGGTGCAAGCAAGGACGCTCAACGCCAGCAAGGAACGATACCAGAGTCCGCGGATCTGCATGGGTAACCTCCGATTCATAAAAACAAGAAATCTCTCATCTCTCTTGATTGCCATTGACCCGCTGGAATTACCGGCAGGATCGTGAAGTCAGGCGTGCCGTGCCCCCTATTTGCCCAGGGTGATTTCCCGAACATCCTGCTGCTCGCTCTCCGACAGATCAACGAGGAGGCGGGCCAACTCGGCTTTTACCGGCAGAAGCCGTTCCCGGACTGCCCGCAGGTTCAACCGATAAATCAGCGCTCCCAGCACAACCGTTGCAGCCAGGAAAATCAGGCTGGGCGCCCCCGGGCCGCTGACGCCGACGACCAACACGTTCGTTCCCACAAGCACCGGCCCCAGGTACCACCAGGGCACCGATTTTAACAGACGGATCTGCGCATCGATCCGGCCCGATTCGGAGAGAAAGAACTCCCTCACGTTCACCTGGGGCTTACGACGGCGATTCCCGCGCCGAGCAAGCGCCAGCATCGTTATGATCAGGATCAGTCCGGCGATGACCAGGGCGATCCCCGTGCGTGCAGTACCCGAACGCACGACCCACAACAATCTGCCAAAAACGAGGATGCCGAGAAGGGCCGCGACGGTTTCAACCGTGTCCCGCCACAGAAGGGTGCGGCGAATTTTCTGCAGCCTTGCTCGGGCGGCGTACGCCGCAGCGTGTTTCTCCCCGCCATTCAAGCTATCCACCGGCTGCTGCTGCCACACCGTCTTGAGATCATCGATTTCCATTTCTATGCTCCGATATGCATTTCAGTGAAGGCTTTTTTGATTCTGCTGAGCCTGACCCCGATGTTCCCTTCGGTGAGTCCCATGATCTCGGACATCTGCCGATAGCTGAAATCTTCCAGATAGAGCAGGAACACAGCCCGGTCAACCTTGTTCAGGGTCAGAACGAATTCGGCGAGCAGATGAAGTTCACGCGTGGGTCCCGCCGGACTCGTGGTATAGACGACCGGCGGTTCCGGCGGTTCGGATCTTGACACGATGTAGCAGGATTTTTCCTTGGCTTTCCTGCGATGTGCGATCGCGGTGTTCAAAGCCACTCGATAGACCCAAGTGTCGAGCGCCGACCGGCCTTCAAAGCTGTCCAGGCTTTTCCAAATCTGAAGAAGCATTTCCTGGTATAGGTCCCGCCAATCATCTCCCGGCTCGTAACTTTTTGCGATAGCCGCCAGCCGGCGCCTGTTTTTTTCCAGCATGGCCTCAAACAACTGCTCCTTGTCCGGTTTCGTCATCTGAATCCGCCGTCCGACCTTCCTGTCAATCTTGTGCCTGTTCGCTGTCGTTCAGTTTAGATTAGTTGTGCCGGCAGCAACAAACTTACAAAAAAATCGGAGCCAAGGCCGGATTAGTTCGGGGAGTCCGGGAAGGGTAATCCGACAACCCAGGGCCGAAGGCCCGCTCCATACCAGCCTGGGGCAACGCCCCAGGATCCAGGCGATCCTATAAAAATACAAGGGCTGTAAGCCCGCCCTATCAACGTCTATGGAGCGGGTCCACGGCCTTTGTCTATCGAATCATACTGTCTCTGGGGCGTTGCCCTGGCTGAATCCCACACTTGACACTGTGAGGTTGGGCTGGATTGTCATGCCATTCGCATCTCGGACGAGGCCGGCCGATGCTTGAGTTCGGTCAAAAAATCGCGGCGTCCGGCCCTGGGACCGCGGGCGTCCCGCCCGCAAAAGGGCGCCTAAAGATTAAGATTGGCGGTTGCGACATCCCGAGGCGGACTGCGCAAGCCGCTGGGATGCGAATGCATGAGTATTTTGCGGGTGAGACGCCCGTGGTCCCAGGGGGGCCGGACTCCGCGCAGTATGAATAGAATTCCTGACCATTGCCAGAAGTGATACCCCCACAGGGTCAAGTGTGTCCCGCAGTCAGGGCGTTGCCCCAGGCTGGTATGGAACGCGCCTTCGGCGCTCATTTCTGCACTCCGTCGGAATCTCAATCCCAGCGGCATCAGGGCGGCACTCTCAGTCATGCTATTTATCGGATCGAGATTCGTATGAGGAGCAGGCCGGGGCGCCGCACTCATAAAAACTATTGCGGCAACATCCACGGTCGGCAGGGCGAGCGGGAGCCTGAAAAAATCCTTCAGTGTCGTATCCACATGCTATCATCGCACGGCGCGGAACCAGTCCAGAGAGGAGCAGCCGACATGAACGAATTCACTCAGAGGGGGCCGGAATCGGAAACGCATGGGGAACTTCCCGTTTTCCTGGTGGAAGCACGCTCGATCCCGGAAGCTTACTATGGGGCCCTGAAGGCGGTCCACTTCGGAGGACATACCTTGCGCACCCAGTACGACCGCCGCACCCCTGACGGCGAGTTCATCGATCCGCCCGGCAAGGATGCGAAGGTGACCCTCCGCATAAGAGAGCCGTTTGCGCAGCCCCGATTTCCGGCGCTCAGCTACTGCGAACGCGGCAAGTACATCGCCGAGTTCCTCGGCGCCAAAGATCATCTCGTGGTTTCCTATGGCGAATTGTTGCGCATGATCCGCGACGGGGAGGAATTCGCTGCAACTCAGTGGCCTTACTGCTATCACCAACGCCTGACCGCCTACCCTCGGGCCGACGGCACCACATTCGACCAGTTCGAGGTGATTCTCGACCGGCTGGCGAAGGATCCCATTACGCGCAGGGGCGTTGCCACTACGCGCGTCCCGGAGATCGATCTCTTCATGGCTGCGGATATGCCTTGCCTGGGAGAAGTGCAGCTGCGCGCCATCGAGGATGAACAGGGCCGGCTGGTCTTGAACATGCACACCGTGTGGCGCAGCCGCGATCTTTACAAGGCTTGGGGCGACAACCTGATCGGCATCACCAATCTTCAGGCCCGGCTCGCCGCGCGCCTGGCCGAGAAGGCCGGACGCGAAGTGCTGGTTGGCCCCTACAGCGAAACGAACGGATCGCTGCACATCTACGGGCAGGATTATAAGACGAAGGGGATGGAGAGATTCTTCACCCGCTTCCCGGACTGCGAGTCATTCGTGCAGCGGGCGCGCACGAGCGAGGCCGTGTGTGATGTGGAGATCATACCGCAGCTCGAGGATCTCCTTACCGAATCGACCTGGAAGTTTCCGCCGGCTGCATTGGATCAGATCCGGGGACTTATTGCAGACTACCGTTCGCGACGATTCTTGCCCTGATGTCGGGCCTAAGTACATGATTCCGAAAATACGATGACGTATCTTCCAGGACGCAGAAGAACGCTGGCAAACGCGCTTGGGCGCGTTTGCGCGCCGCTTGCACGGAAATCCCATAGCAGTGTCCGAAGACGGTGTTTTCCGCGTCCTGGAAGATACGTCATCATATTTGCGGAATTGTGTACTCAGGCTTGTGTCAGGAATTAAGAATTCAAATTTCCGTTGGCGCCATAAGCATGGCGCAAAACGAGCATCCACAAGCTCAGCTCATTTTTTGAATTTTCAACACCTGACACGGTTCAAGAATGTCTGAATATTTCGGTCAGGCTCAGGTTGAGGTCAGGGAAGAGACTCGATCTGAGAATGCCGGTCTCAGGCACGAACGCCTCGGTCCGGTAACCGGTCTCGGTCCAGGACAGAACCTCGACGGTTCTGCTCTCGGGATCGACGATCCAGTACTCGCGCACTCCGTATCTGGCGTACAGATTGCGCTTGATGCCGAGATCGCGTTGCCCTGTGGAAGGCGAGAGGACCTCGACGACCAGGTCGGGGGGGCCGGTTATGTTCGCTTCGCCGATAATCCCAAGGCGTTCGTTGCTCACATACAGGAGATCGGGCTGGACGACGCTTTCATGGGAAAGGACTACATCATAAGGCGCCACGAAAACGTCTCCCAACTTTCTCTCCCGCGCATGATGGAGCAGGACATAGAACAACTCTGCGAGCAATCTTTGGTGACGAGTATTGGGCGCTGGAACCATGTGGAGCTCGCCATCGAGGATTTCGTAACGTTTGTCCTCGGGGAGCAGGAGGTAGTCATGGTAGTTGTATCGAACGTTCGCCGGTTTCATGGTCGCCATCGACGTTACCACCGTCCCCGCCTCATTTCAATCCTCTCCCCCATATAGTTTCGCCAGCGCCCCATTTATTTCCGAAAAATTGGGGGTGCGCGTGAACGGAGAATCTTGGGGTCAGTTCTTCGGGGCATAATAGCCGTCTTTGGCATGAATGATCAGCCTGGGGAGCCCGGCCGGCGGATCGATTTTCACCGCAATTTTTCGCCATTTGCCGTCATGCATTTTGTTGGATGGGGTATAGGCGAGGACATATTGACTGCGCAGTTCTCCGTGGAGCAAATCGATGTAATAATCCAAATCGTTAAACGTACGGGGAAAGAATGTTCTGCCACCCGTCAGGGACACAATGCTTTGGATGACGCCGTTGCCATAACCTTCCCGCCCCTGCTGTCCGATGGCATAGATCTGAGCGTCTGATTCCTTAGCCAGCTCCCGCACCTGGGAGAGCGTGTATCTGCTGCTGTTGTCTTCTCCGTCGGTTACTAAAAGGAGCGCCTTCTTTTCGTTCTTCGCTTTTTGCACTTCGTTGAGACCAAGATAGACCGCATCGAACAGCGCGGTTCGTCCTCCGACCTCAATCGTAGCGATCTCACTGCGTACGGTTGCACTCCTGCGCGTGAACCTCTGGACCAGATTCGTCCTTTCATTGAAGGAGATCAGGCAGTACTCGTCATCCTCGCTGCCTTTCTCCAGGAAGTGCACAATGGCGTTTTTCGCTTTCTGGATATTCCGGTCGGTCCCCATACTGCTGCTCATGTCCAGGATCAGGCCCACGCTGACCGGTGAGGCCTCTTGAGAAAACCAATCGATGGTTTGCTCTACTTTGTCCTCATAAATATGGAAATCGCTTTTTTCAAGCCCCACCACGTGGCGGTCCAGAGGATCGGTCACAGTCACGCGAAACACAACGGTTTCCACACCAACACGGAAAGTGGGCGTCTGGCGGACCTGCGGAGCCTGTGCGGGCAAATAAATACAGGTGCTCACTATCAGGGCCGCCCAGGCCGGCAGGTTCTCCGCAACGGTCCTTTTTTGTCTGCGTGACACTTTCGGAACCGGGGGAAAAGAGGCTGGCATATTTGCCTCCTCAACAGTGCTGGATTTGAATCTACAGAATGGGGATGACCGAGGCAAGCTTAATATGAGTGCCCCCGAGTATTCCAGAGTCGGACCTGGGAATCCATCGCCCCAGACAGGATGCGCCAAGCATTATGTTGGAGTTGCGCCTGGGGCCGCAACAAAATGCCAAGTTATTTTTGCGCGAGCCCTTAGTCCGGTCGGCCAGATTCCTAAATTCGAACAACTCGACGGTGCGCTGGTAAGCTGTGCGCCGATCCAGACCTTATATGCGGCTCACGAAACTCAGATACTCGCTCCCCGGCAACTGGTCAAAGAGCGGCATTACCTCGGGCACGACGCCGATCTACGCCTTGACCTCGATCTGTTCCCGTCACATGACACGGTTGGCTGAATTTTTATGAATGCTGTCATTGCATCTGTATCCGTGTGATAGGTGAGATCTTCTTTTTGCTCGCGGTCCATTTGGTGGTTCCGGCGTTACCTAGCTGGGCTTCGCCGGACATTTTATCGTCTTCAACCTTTGCCTTAAAAATCCACGTGACAGTACGTACTGGGGTACTGATACTCACTGACCATTCAGCCACATCGGCCCTGATGGTTCCGGTACCGTTGAGGGTCATTTTGTCCGGCACTTTCAATGTGACTTTCAGAGCTTGCTTATCCTGCGCGATAGTCAGCTCCTCGGGGCGCTCCCCGGGATCTTTATTCGCGAAAGTCAATTCCCAAGCGCCGCTGATGTTGGCATCTGCAGGTTTATTCTTAGCCTGGCCTTTTGCCTGAGGCAGAGGACAGGTTGTAAGAGCGACAGCAAGAAGCCACAATAGAATTGCCTCTTTGTTGACCATACCCTTCTCCCAGTTCGCTTGTCAAAACAGTGCAATGCGTTGCTTGAAATGGGTTCATTTGTCCGCTATAAGCATTCAACCAGTGGTGCCGTCAAATCCAATAATCACCATCCAAGTTTTTCGCGCAACGATGCTGCATGGCGGCGGCTGATTTTTACAATCAGACCGGAACGAAGCCTTGCTACGGCGCCGCCACTCGCCGCAGGCTCGATCTCAGCAATGTGTGAGAGGCTTAGGATAGTCTGCCGATGCACGCGCGTGAACTGCTCGGGATCGAGCTGGTCTTCCAACTCTCTGAGAGTACGATTTATCAATACCATTGTCCGGGGCAGGCCAAAGCCTCGCTTTATAAGCGAGGCCATTACTTTTATCCCCAATCCTTTTCTTCATTGATCTGACGCATCTGCTGTATCAACCGTTCGGATTCCTTTCGGTTGCGGCGGTCGATCAGGATATACGAGATGGCTGCGCCGATTTCCACGAGCATGAAGAAGACCACCAGCCAATTGCTTGCATTGCGCGGCAAGAAAATGCCGATGAAAATGAATACGAATGCGATCGCGATGAGTAAGCCCGGAAGCCCCTCGAGCCCATCTCCCGCAATACTTGAGGTATTGATGCCCCGATGGAGTGTCATTGGTAATCTCCCTCCTGCCGCCGTTGCAGAACGTCCCCTGGCGGCCGCAAACATGGATAACAGCTGAACGACTAGGAACCCGTAGTTTCCCTTTTTTCGGATAATTGCGACTGGCGCAGGGCCGCGGCGCCCAGCAGGCCGCCCATGCCCATCGATTCCACCGCCGTGCTGGGGATCAGCATCAAGGCGCCCTTTTCCTTCAAGCCTTCATAGAGCATGTTCATGGCGCGCAAGTGCAGAGCAGTCGGATTCTCCTGGTAGGAAGCCGCCGCTTCCTGGAATAGGTGGGCGATGTCCCGCTCGGCCTCTCCGAGGATGACGCGCGCCGCCTTTTCGCGGGCGGCCTGGGCCTCGCGCGACATGGCATCCTGCAGGGCATCGGGGATCACGACATCGCGCATCTCCACCGATTGGACGGTAATGCCCCACGGATTGGAGCGCTCATCGATCAGCTTCTGGAGTTCCTCTTCGATGCGCTCCCTGCCGCGCAACAAATCCGTCAACGAGGTGCGCCCGATGATATCCCGCAACGCGGTCTGGGCAGCCCAGGCAACTGCCTGCATATAATTTTGAACCTCCAGCGCCGCCTTCTCCGCATCGTAGACCACCCAAAACAAGACGGCGTCCACGTTCACCGGCACAGTATCGGCCGTGAGGGTCTGCTCCGCGGCAAAGCTGGTGGTGATGATGCGCTGATCAATCCAGGCAGCAAAGGTGTCGATGAACGGCAAGATCCAGAACAGGCCCGGGCCCTGCCGGCCTCGGAATTTGCCAAGACGCAGCACAATGGCCCGCTCCCACTGATTGGCGATCTGCGGTGACCTCCCAAGGAGAAAGCCCAGCAGGAATCCGGCAATCCCGTAGGCGGGATTTCTCCAGAAGAGGGACAAACCAAGGCCGGGCAAAAAGAATCCCATGAAAATCAGGAGGGTAATGATATTGATTCGCGGTGACGAGTCCAACTTCAAGTCAATCCTGGATGACGACATAAGCATTATTCTCCTTTGGTGAGCCTGCCTTGGAGATAAGCCAGCAATTCATCGGCGGAAAATCCCTGCATGGCAGCCTCGGCAAGAAAGCGGTCCGTGAGTTCTCTCAAGAGCCGCTTCCGCTCTGCGGGGGGCATCACATCGGGCAGAGGCGTTTTGATGAAGGTCCCTACACCGCGCCGGGTCTCCAGGACTTCGGCCCGCTCCAGATCCCGGTAAACCTTGGCGACCGTGTTGACGTTGACACGCAGGTCAACTGCCAACTGGCGCACCGTCGGGAGCTGTGTGTCCGGCTGCAACCGGCCTGTGGCGATCCCCAAACGGATGGCGCGCTCCAACTGCGCGTATATGGGTGTCGGATCAGAAGGATTGATGTGAAATAGCATCCTTTTTGTCCCTCAATAATAGTATACTAGTACAATAATGCAATAGTACATTCCTGTCAAGAGAAAAAACTAGAACGGCAATGGGTGGATGCTCCGGGTCCCAAGCGGGTTTTCCAGGGTGGATTGCAGGACAAATTCAGGTTTTGCATGCGGGGGAACTCTTTGCTTTCAACAAATCGTGAAATGAAAAAGCCGCTGGCGAAACATTATGGTTGGGGCAGTGTGTTTGCGCAGGCTGATTGAATCGTATCGCGGATGGTGCTAAGTTGGAAGCAACTATGAAGCAGGCCAATATCAAGTTCACTTACCACGATTACCTTCAGCTGTCCGACGACAAGCGCTACGAGCTCGTGGAAGGAGAGCTTTTCTTGGTCCCGGCCCCAAGCCTGTACCACCAGCGCATTTTCAAAAAACTCGGCATGAGATTGGCGACCTATGTTGAGCGCAATCATCTGGGTGAAGTGTTTTTTGCGCCGTGCGATGTCCTTTTTTCTGATATTAATGTGGTGCAGCCCGATCTGCTGTTCGTTGCCAGCGAGCGCATGCGTATCCTCACCGAAGCCAATATCCAGGGCTCTCCCGATCTTGTCGTTGAAATCCTGTCCCCTTCGACCGGGCAGCGGGATCTGGGGATCAAGCGTAATCTGTACGCGAAATACGGCGCGCGCGAGTACTGGATCGTCGATCCGGACGGCAAAACCGTCGAAGTGCTCTCCTGGACAGAAACCGGCTACCGCACCGAGGCGATCGTGACGCAAACCGGCCGGCTCAGCACAAGCATTTTCCCCGACCTGCACTTGAATCTGAGCGAGATCTTTTGACCTGGAGGCACAGGGGGCAGGTCTGGAAAATTTACTTTTGTCACACAAGATCGAGGATCAGCGAAAGGGCAAGAGCAGAAGCAAATTTTCCAGACCTGCCCCCCTATAAGCAGTTCATCCTGACAGGAGGCCGTTATGAAACTGATCCTCTCCAGATCTGCAGCTGCCGGTATCCTGATTTTCCTCGGCATATCGGGTTTTTCAGCGCTTTTGGCGGCAGGCGGCCAGAGCCCGGCGCACAATACGGCGCGCAGGGGAATCGTGATTCTGGTGCAATTCCCGGATGTGAAGCACAGCGTGAGACGGGATTTTGCACTGGGCCGCTTCAACCAGGGATTGAGTTCCTATGTGAAGGAGATGTCCTACGGCGCTGTCTCCCTGACCGTGGATGCCACTCCGAAATGGTACACGATGCCCCGCACCGTCCGGGACTACAGGATCTCCGCGCGCAATCTCGAGGTGGACAAGTCCAGAGTCAAGCGGCTCATCGACGATGCGCTCCGGGCCGCGGACAAGGATGTCGACTTTTCTCGATACGATTTCTCGGTCGTTTTCATGGGCGCACAGCAGCAGGACTACGGCATGATCGGGCTCTGCGGCTACCCTGGCATGCTCGGCTGGGTGGAGGAGGGGGAACTCAAAACCCCGGGCCGGCAGACAGTCAAGGGCGGCGTGGCGATCTTCTCCTATCAGGCTCACATAGGAACCTTGTTTCACGATGTGGCCCATGTGCTCGGCGGCGTGAAGGACGGCAAGAGAGTGGTCCCATGTCTCTACGACCATGACTTGCAGGCCAAACCCGGACCCAATCGGGAAGTTTTCGTCGATGCCCTGATTAACATGGGATTCTGGGACCCGATGTCATGCCACTACTCTCAGTGGGGGGTGCCGCCCATGGGCATTTCTTCCTGGACCCGGATCCGCCTGAACTGGATTGATCCGTCGCGCATCAAGGTGATCAGGCCCGGCGAAACCGCGGAAATCACGCTCGGGCCGCTGGCCAGCGCTGCCGCGGATATCGTTGCCATCAAGATCCCGCTTTCCGATAATTCGTACTATCTGATTGAAAACCGCCAGCCGATCGGATTCGACCGCTACCTCACCGGAAGCGGTGTGCTGATCATGTACGCCGACGACCGGATCGCCGAATGCCGTCGTGGAGAATCGCCCGTGAGATTGATGAATGCAAATCCCGAGGTGCCGCACCTGGAAGGAGCGGCATTCGACGTCGGGAAAAAGAGTGTGTTCGAGGATCGGAAGAACCGAATCCGGATCGAGCTCAAGGATAAGACCGGCACCGCCTTCCGCGTCCGCATCGGAACTTACTGAGCTCTAAAATCGGGGACGTCCCACACGTTAACCTATTTGCCGTGATCCACGAAGTAGGTTAACGTGTGGGACGTCCCCGATTTGTCCCCGATTTGTCCCATCGATGATCGTTCCCACGTCACCGGCGCAGATCCCTTCGTCGGGAATGTCCACAATAATCACTACGGTTTCCAGCAGCTGAAAACTATCCACTTTCGGCCTCCTTTGTGGAGGATTTCGGGAACGGGCCCCGGTGCGCGGACCTTACATTTTCCCGGCGGTTCATTCCATCATTGCGCGCAGCATTTTGAGAAATTCTTCAATTTTCATGGCAGGTGCGAGTTCGTGGATATCGAAGGACTGCACCTTCCCATTGCGAACCTTCAATGCCAGAAAGGCGAGAAACGCCTTCTCGGCCTCATCCCGTTTGAGGAACACCACCATTTCGTCCCCCGGAAGGTAGGGAGGATCTTCTTCCGTCCTGACGCGGATGCCTCTATAGCCCGGCGCATACGCTGCCTGGAGAAAGTTCATGGTTGCTGTGTCGGGCTTGCCGATGTGCCGTCTGAACACCTCCAGGACGGACGCCTGATGCTCAACATATATGTTTTCGCACGGGCCGGCCGCCTGTGCGGTTATGCGCACTCCCAGAGTTTGTCGGATCCGCAAAAACACCACGGCATCCATCTCTCTCCACAAAGTGGGGAGTTCGAGATCGAGGTTCGGGCGCGTGATCAATGTGACCGTCCCGCCCATCGGGTTGAAGGACAACGTCACATTGGCCGTGAGTTCGCTGCCCGCTGTGAGCATCAGGTCTGAACGACGGACTGGTATATAGCCCGGCATCCTGAATTCCAGGGTGTAACGGCTGGCCGTCAGACCGCCGAAACGAAAACGTCCGTCTTCACCTACAACGGCAGTGACGGGCTTCTGACCCTGTGGGCCCGCGAGCTTTACATCCGCACCAGGCATGAGGCTGCCGGTTCAATCGGTGACACGCCCGGAAATGGCGCCGGACTTTGCATCCTGTGTCATCGGCAGGCATGAAAAAACGAGCAGGAAGCTCAACCCAAGACAGCGGTACAGAAACAGCGATCTCATATCCATTGCCGCAATTATATCCGTTCCGGGGTATGCGCCGATACCAATAATGCGCGGCCGGGCCACGATGCTGTCACCTCCACACGCGATAGTTTTTGGGGTAGATGTGGAACCCAGTCTGACTGGTAACGTATAATAAACAAACATCTGATTTCCACCTGTACCGGGGAGAATGGATCCATGACCGGGAACCGGATCAGCGCATCAGGTGGCAAAACGACCTATTTGTCTGGCCTTGGTGCGCGGGCGATTTTTCTTTTGTTTTGCATGTGGCTGGTCGGCTTGTCGATTCAGCCGGCCGCAATGCTCGCACATCCCCAGGATGGCATCATCGAACTCAGCGGTAACGTGGTAGATGACCTGACCGGGCTGCCGGTTACAGAATTCGCGCTGCAATGGGGCCAGTCCAAAGACCTGGACAGCGAAATCGTATGGGGTTATGGGCTGACCACCAGCATAACTCCGCGCCGCGACGGGCAATTCCGGGAGAGCCGTTCGTTTACCGCCGGCCGCAAGGTGTCGCTGCGCATTCTCGCCAATGGTTATCTGCCGCAGCCGGTCACCGAACCTCTGACTGCCGCCGCCCGGATTAGCGGCCTGGTTGTCAGGCTCAAGCGCGGCGGTGAAATCCGTGGCACGGTGGTCGACCATGCCGGTATGCCGGTGGCGTCGGCCCAGGTGTACCTGACCGGCAGCCAGCCGTTGGACCTGGTCGACGGCACTCCTCGGTCGTTCCGCGGGAGCACGGCGACAACGGATCCGGCTGGGCAATTCGCGTTGTACGGAGGAGATCCGCTTTCGTCTCAGAGCATTCTGGTGAGTTTCAAGGGCGGTCAGATCGTGGCAATCGCAGCGAAGCCACGGTTAGGGGAAGAAGCGAACATTTGCCTCCCGGAACCCGCGAAGCTGATCGTGCATTACGACGTGCCTGGCGATGACGTCGAGGCCAAACTGGGCATCAACCTCGCGACATGGGAAATGGAGGAATGGAAAAACGCTCGCGTCAGCACTGGTTTGCAGCCGACGATCCGTAACCAGGATAAGCTCGAACTTACCGTCACGCCGGGTGTGTATGATTTTGCGCGCGAAAAAATAGTGCGTGTTGAAAACCTGGGCAGAGGATTTGCATGCGACCGTAGGAAGATTCTGCTGGCGCCCGGCGAAACCCAGATTGTTGAAATCCGCCGCCATGGCGGATATGCGATCGAGGGATACGTTCCGGGGCTGAAGGATTCAGGCTCAGCCGGCGCTTACGTTACGGTGCGCGGGGCCGATGCAACCGGGAACCCACGCAATATTAAAGAATTGAGTTTGATTTTCGATGCACTGGCCTGTAATCCCGCGGATGGCCACTTCAAGACGGCGCCACTGCTTCCCGGGACCTACACGGTGGTCATCGAAGCCTATCTGCCCGAGTTGCCGGAACAGCGATTCAGCACGGGCATACGGCTACCCGATTTCATAGGCACGGCGAAAGTCGAGGTTTTGCGCGACACTGCTCTCGCGCCCGTGAAAATCGATCTCCGGCCGGCCAAATGACTCGGGACAGAGTTTCGCGCCGGGTTGACGCAGATGATCAGGCGGCAGGCATGATCACCGATCCGTTACCGAGAAGCGGGAAAAGGCGCACGGAATACGAGCGCAGCGACGGCATGGCCACGATTGCGCTTCCGCAGGATGACCGGCTTCGCGTGCTTGCTCTCGCAGTGGAATCCGCAATGAAAGATGGCTCCTGCCCTCCGGTCCGCGCCGCATGCGCGGATCTTGTGTGCACGGCAGCGGAGTTCCACGGCGTGGATAAGCCTGGGATCAGGGTTCTCGCCTCGAGGCCGATCCGCGTTTATGAAACCGGATCGAGCGAGCTGTTCGGCGATTACGGTTTAAGGACGGCGCTGATCCGCGTCTGGATGCGTACCTCTGTGCAGCACCGAGTAACGTCTTTCGGCACACTTCTCAGCACTCTGTGCCACGAGTTCTGCCACCATCTGGATGTCCGGCTCTTCGACCTGCCCGGCACGCCGCACACCAGGGGATTCTACCAGCGCGCGGCCGTGCTCTACCACCACTGCCGCAACACGCCCCTGCGCCCGCTTGCCTGGCGCCACGTCATGCGCGGCCGCTATCAGATCGACTGGGCGCGCATGCGGCTGCGGTAATGCGGATTACGCGGCGTTCATCACGGAAAGAAATCAACTTTGGCAGCACAACGGGCAGAAAAATGACGGGAGAAATTCGGTGCCTGCCGCTGAAATTCCCCAGATTTCGCCGGGTCGTGCGCCATTGCATTCCCTCTTCAACTTCGAAATCCGGGTAAAGATCCCCAGCTTTCTTCGGAACGAATTAGGGACCCGGTGAAGAAATTGGGGACGTCCACCTCGTTTCCTGGTTTTACCCAAAGAAATCAGGTGAACGGGGTGGACGTCCCCATTTTTGAAGGGCTTGTCAGGATCGGCTTCAGCTGCGACGACCATATTCCGCAACTCCAGGCTCTGGCCGCCCGCTACGCGGCTCGTCACCCCGACCTTGCCGACCTCTGTCTGATTCGCATGAGCGAATTGTCCCCGGAACACAGCATCATTACGGTGGATCGCGAGGATTTCCGGGTTTACCGGCGCAACAAGCGCGAGATGATTCCCATCATTTGCCCGCCCGACGATTAGCGCCCGCCCGTCCGCATCGCCCTGCCCGGCGCGCCATTTCATTTTATGTGGGTCGGTTTTGGGAACAGGCTGGCCAGCTTCGAAGGTCCGCGTTGAAGGAAGTCTGCAGCACATGAAACTGCTCACAAGGCCGGCCCGGCTGACGAAGCGATTTTTCTTGCATTTGGTGTACTAGCTGTTATAGTACACATATGATCCCACTGCGACTTTCCTTTCGGCCCGGTGTTTCCCTTTACGAGCAGGTCGTATACGCGGCGAAAAAGGCGATCATCTCGGGCCAGATGAGGCCCGGCGATCCGTTCCCTTCGGTGCGCGCGTTGAGCACCGAGCTGAAGATCAACCCCAACACCGCGCACAAAGTGATCACCCACCTGGTTCTGGAGGGTCTGCTCGAGGTGCGGCCGGGAATCGGCACCCTGGTCGCACTGCCGCCGCAGGCGAGCGCGTCCGCGCGCCGGGAGCTGCTGGGAAATGAAATCGAACAGTTCGTCGTCGAGGCAAAGAAGCTGGGCATGGGTCTCGACGATGTTCTCAATGCCGTGTCCGAACACTGGAAACGGCTGGGCCATGCCATCGAGGATGCCACCACTCAAAGCATCCGCGGAGGGCGGAAAACACAATGAATTGCGCAATCCGGACTCAGAAGTTGTCGAAGAATTTTCGCCGCGTCGCCGCTCTGGCCAGTATGGACGCCGAGGTGCCTGAGGGCGCGATTTACGCCCTGGTCGGCCCGAATGGCGCCGGCAAGACGACGACGCTCAAGACCCTCATGAACATCTGGCGCCCCACACACGGGCGGGCGGAGGTGCTGGGTGTGGACTCGACCCGGCTCTCGCCGCGGGAACTTGCGCGCATCGGGTACGTCTCCGAAAACCAGGAGATGCCCGAGTGGATGACGGTCGAATACCTGCTCGCCTACCTCAAGCCGTTTTATCCCACGTGGGACGACACGCTCTGCACAGACCTGGTCCGGCGCTTCGACCTCCCGCCGCGCAGAAAGATCCGCCATCTTTCGCGCGGCATGCGGATGGAGGCGGCATTTGCGTCTTCTTTTGCGTACCGGCCGGAACTCATTATCCTGGATGAGCCCTTTACCGGAATCGATGCGCTGGTGCGCGATGATCTGATTGAAGTATTGCTGCAAGGCGCGCAGAGCGCCACGATTCTGCTCTCGTCGCACGATCTCGGCGAGATCGAGACCTTCGCCAGCCATGTCGGCTACCTGGAGCACGGCCGGCTCCGGTTCTCCGAGGAGATGGCCTCGCTGGTTGAGCGCTTCCGCGAGGTGGAGGTCACGTTCGAGGCGCCGCCATCGCTGCCGGCGGAGTGGCCGGAGGGCTGGATCCAACCGGACACCTCCAACGCCGTGCTCCGCTTCGTTGACACCCGCTTCGACCGCGAGCGCACCACGAAGGAGATTCGCCGCCTGTTCGGCGATGTCCGCGATATCAGTTTCAGCCCGATGTCTCTACGATCGATCTTCGTGGCACTCGCCAAGGATGCGCGCGCGGCCGCCTGAGAGGGAAGTACCATGTCGCAGGTCCTGAACATTTTACGGAAGGACATCCGCGGGCTGCGGGTGGAGATCCTGTTGGTGCTGGCCGGAACGATTGCGTTTGTCTGGGTGAATCGGCCGGAATGGCTGCCAACCGAGGAGTACGCCTCATCCATATTGCCCCATCTTGAGTATTCCATGGATGAATTGCTGCAGCTCCTCAAGTGCCTGTTGATCGCGAGGGTCGTTCACAAAGAAGCGCTGATCGGCGATCGCCAGTTTTGGATTACCCGTCCTTACTCCTGGCGCAGGCTGCTCGCCGCAAAGGCGCTGTTCCTGTGCCTGTTTGCAGTTGTTCCAAGCCTGGTTGCCGACTGCGCTCTACTGCGTTTTGCAGGATTCTCCCCGTTGTCCTATGTGCCGCAATTGATCGCGCATCAGGCATTGCTGGCTGCCTTGCTGATTGCTCCATTTTTCGCGATTGCCGCCGCCACCCGCAATCTGTGGCAATTTGCAGCGCCGAGTATCTGCCTGTCTGCGTTCTGGTTTCTGGTCATCCGGCCTCAACCCGAGGTGGTGGGATGGTTCCGTTTTCCCTTGATCCTGACCATTGTGATCGCGGCCGAAATCGTCGCGATTGTACTCCAATACGCCCGCCGCAGGATTGCGGCCGCGCGGCTGGTGATGATCGGTGCCGTGGCAGCCGTTGCCACGGTCTCACTCTTGCCGCTGCCGGATGCGGTAGTATCGTTCAGATATCCGGTCGACGAAACGCCGGTCACCCTCGCATTTGATCCTGCCCCGTTCGAAATCGCTGAAGATTTTCCGCCGGCGATCGAGATTCCTCTGAAAATTGAGGGCATTCCTGAGGGCAGTCAATTTCAGGTGGATGGTGCCAGGGTGCGCATCGCGGCGCCGGGTGGCAAAACATCGGATTCAGGATGGCAATTCACTATGTTGTTCCAGGATGGCAATGAAAAGGAGGGCACTCTCGCTGCTTTTATGGACCGCCGGGATTTTGATGTGTTGAAGTGGGTGAAGGTGAACGTGCGCGTTACCGTCGCCCTTACCTTGCTTCATCCCCGGAATGTTTTCACCTCTACGTTGCGGGACGCGCCTTTCGCAATCCCAGATGTAGGCAACTGCTGGTGGTATCGTGGCGGGTCAATGGATCTCAGGTGCCTCGCTCCGTTCCGCAGTCCGCTTCCCCTGGTTGCCGGCGCAACAAAGTTCGGACCCGATTGCCTCATTGTCTCCGGTCCGGTTCCGCCGGCTTATCTGAAAGGAATGCAGGCATCACTCGTGCAAGGGGGGAGACCACGGTTACGGGAGCACTGGAGGTCAGCCTATTTTGAGAATATCAGTCTCAATCCTTTGGTAGTAGATATCATCAGAATTGGCAACTCCGGCAGCGGGGGTGGGGCGGGTGGGGCGGAATGGAGATTCACAGAAACGCTTTGTCCTGGAACGGAAGTGGTGGTCACAACGCTGCGTCCGGGCGCCCGAATCCTCCGTAACATAGACATTCACGATATCCGGTTAGTGGATTACTGGCCGCGATACGCACGTTAGCAAACCGGAGTGACCGGGAACGCGGCCCTATTTCCCGAAGGCGGCGCGCTCAGCCGCATGATAGGGAGGCTCACATGTCGCAGGTCATGAACATATTGCGCAAGGACGTCCGCCGCTTGTGGCTGGAGATCCTGCTGGTGCTGGGCGGCACGGCCGTTTTTGTCTGGGTCAGCGGACGACCCTGGCCGCTTATCGAGAACGGTTCCTCGGAATGGCGCGGGGGCGCCCTGTACGGCATGCAGGATCAGGTGTGGCTGCCGCTCCTCTGGTGGCTGCTGATCGCCAGGGCGGTGCATCAGGAAAGGCTGGTCGGCGACCGCCAGTTCTGGACTACGCGCCCTTACTCATGGAGGAGCCTGGCCGCCGAAAAGGCTTTGTTCATCACCCTGTTTGTTGTGGTGCCGGGCACTTTGGCTGACTGCATTCTGCTGCATATCGCAGGATTCTCTCCCTGGTCTTATGTGCCGCAGTTGCTTGGCCGGCAGGGAATGATAATCCTGCTGCTGCTTCTCCCCGCTTTGGCAACCGCTGCTGTGACCCGCAATTTGTGGCAGTTTGCAGTGGCGGGATTGTGTTTTTTCGCGTTCTGGATCCTGGTGATCCGTCCCCAACCAGAGGCGGTGATATGGTTCCGTTTTGCTTTCATCCTGGCCATCGGGATCGCGGCGGCGCTCGCCGCCATTTTCTTGCAATACGCGCGGCGCGGGACGGCAGTCGCGCGCAGCCTGATGATCGGCACGTTTGCGGTCTGTGTGATTGTATCGGTGACGCCCCTGCCGGATGCCCTTGTGTATCTTCGCTACCCGGCCGGTCCAACCGCAATCCATTTCGCATTTGATCCCGCCCCGGCCCGCATGGAAACCGCCACCTATTCGCCTTTACCCGAACCGATTCCTCTGGATCTTCCTCTGCAGATGGAAGGCCTGCCTGCCGGCAGTGAGATCATTTCCGATGGCGTGAAACTTCACATTGAAGCACCGGATGGCACGGTGTGGGATTCGGGTTGGCAGCTCGATAATCTCTGGCATATCGGGAGCCGGGCCTCCATCGGCGCTTCGATGGATCGAGATTATTTTGATGCAGTGAAGTGGGTGCCGTTGAAGGCTCGAGTCACGATCGCCATGACGATGCTGGAAACCCGGAATGAGTCCCGATTCTCCGTGAGCAATGCGCCATTCGTCATCCCCGGCATAGGCCATTGCTGGTATCGTATCAGCTGGCCATGGGACACGAATCCCCCTCTGGAATGTCTCGCCCCGTTCCGCATCCCATATCCGTTGGTGGTGCGCGTTGCTAAGTTCGGTCCCGATTGCATCCTTACGCGAGGCGAAATTCCCCTCGACGTTCGGGAGCAAATCCAGGACCGGCTCGTACCAGAATCCAAATTGGACATAGGGATGCGACCGTCCTACCTGGTCAATATGAAGCTGGATCCGGTGGCGGCAGGTCAGATCCGGTCTCCCCTTTCCTCCTATGGCGAGCGCACATGGGTAGTGGATGGAACGGCCTGCCCCGGCTCGGAAGTGGTCATTGTGGTCCTGCGTCCTGTGCGCCGCCTCCGCCGTGACGTCGAGATCTCCGGTATCAGGCTGGCAGATTACGCCCCAAGAAACGCACGCTGAGCAATAGCGGTCTGTCGGGCAACCTGCCGGTCGCCCCTACGGGGGCCAATTCATTGGATTATTGAGGATGCAGGCCCGGATGCGCTCCCAATCATCGTCATCCGGATTTTGGATTTTGCAGAGGCGGCACATTCTGTGGATAATCACCGGCGGGATTCTGTTCGGCAAAAGGGGAGGGCAAACATGAAGCTTCGATATTGGATTTCCGCAGTCCTGACTCTGGCGGTGCTGAGCGCTTCGGGATTTCCTCAACAGCGCGCCCTGAAGGTGCTCGTGCTTTATGACATGGAAGGGATCACCGGGGTCATCACCTACAAGCACACCAGTTTTGCGCACAAGCCGGAATATGAGGAGGCGCGCAAATCACTGACCGCCGACGTCAACGCGGCCATCGCCGGTTTGAAGGCAGGGGGGGCAACGGAGATCGTTGTGGTGGACGGCCACGGATCCGGGAACACGACCTCTCCGGACGTTTTCCAGGATCAGCTGCTCGCGCCCGCGAAAATGATTTCCCGCGACCGCTCTTTCGACATCTATATGGACAGCTACGATCATTCCATCGATGCCATTGTTGCCGTAGGGATGCATGCCGGCGCCGGCAATGGCTCGGGATTTCTCTCCCACACCTACACATTTGAAGATATCCAATACAAAGTGAACGGCGTCCCGTTCAACGAAACCATGATCCTGGCCATGGGTGCGGCGCGATTCAGGATTCCGCTTATCATGGTGTGCGGGGACGACCAGCTCGAAAAAGAAATCCGCCGCAATCTCCCCTGGGTCAAATACGCGGCGGTCAAGCACGCGGTGAGCCGGGCCAAGGCGGAGCCTTTTGCCCGGGACGAGGCATCGCGAAGAATTGAGAATGCGGCGAAGGATGGTCTGCTGGCGCTGGAATCTGCTCGTCTTCCCGAGATTCCCGGCCCCTACCGCTTTGCCCTGAGCTTTCAGGATGAAGCCCAGGCGCGCAATGCCGCGCTTCTGCCCGGGGCGGAACAGCTGGCCGATGCGACCGTGGTGCAGATCCGGGCTCATGATTTCGAGGAAGGATATCGACAGAGCCTGCGCCTGATTTCGCTTGCCGGCATCGTCGCGCGGGGCACGGCTGCCCAGGCGGTCATCAGCGCGCAGCCGAATGCCGATTCCCTGCGGCTCGGCGTCACGGATTGGCTATTCGAGCGCTGGCTCAATCTGCTGCCGCCCGGATCGCCCTCTTCCGGCGCGGCCGGCGCACAGCGATTCTGGGGAGCGCGTTAGGAGCCGGTAGCGACAGAAACTATTTCGACAGGTTCAGCTCGGCGAGTTTCTTGTCCAGGAGCCCGTCGAGGGACGCGTAGGGGAAGACATTGGCGACCGATGCCGTGGAATCCTGGCGCAGCGCGGTCAGGACCGACTTCATCGCCGGCTTGAGCGGCAGGACAGAGCCGCGGTTCCTAGCCTGCTCCATGTCCTCGACCGCGATGCCGAGCGCGCCGGCCAGTTCCGCCCGGAGCGCCGCCGGATCAATCGTCGATACCGGACCTCCGACCGCCTGGCAGAGTTCCGCGAGGACCTCGGCGGTTGACCAGCCCGCAACCGGGCGGCCGGCTCTTGCCAGCTTCCCGAGCCGGCCGTCGAAACTGACCACGGTCCCGTCGGATTCCGCGAGCGTCGCGGCCGGCAGCACCACTTCCGCCAACCGTCCCGTCTCGGTCATGAAATGATCGATGACGACCATGGATTCGATCCGCGTCAGCTCCTTGGCCGCACGATAATCGCCGAACGGATTCTCCAGCATGACGAGCGCGCCGCGCAGGTGTTCCGGGTGCAGCCGGCCGGCGATTCCCGCCAGCCTGGCGCCTTCGCTGTTGCAATCGGCGTGCAGCAGCAGCAGTCCTTCGCCTTTTTTCCAGAGGTGGTCGGTAAGGATCAGCAGCTGAGCAAGCCCCTTGAGGTCGTCGGTCGATTTCTCCAGCGTGTCGTCGAGATCGTAGATGGCAACGATCTTCTTCGTGCCGGTGATTCTTTCGGCGCACATCTCGATCTTGGCCGCATCCACGCCGGAGATCTCCGCTGCCTTGCCCAGGGTTGCGTCGGCGACCGAAGGCAGTAGAGCCTCGATGCCGGGCTTCACACCACGGCCGTTGCCGGAATATTTCTTCAGAAGGTAATTGAGCATGGCGGAATACATGATGCCGGCAGTGCCGCGGCGGCCGTCCAGCCAGAGGTCGGACGGACGGAGCAGATCCACCGGGCTCGAGTTGACCGAGATGATTGCAGCGCCCCGTTTCACGGCGCGCCGGATGGCCATTCCCAGCACCGGATAATTTGCGCTCGGATCGGCGCCTGCCAGGAAAATGATGTCTGCAGTGGCGATATCGCCCTGCGTGCAGGTCGACGTCGTCTGCCCGAGAATTCCGTCGAGATCGTGACGCGGCCCGCCCCGGCGGTTCTGCCCGAAGCTTCCCACTTCCCTGGTTCCGATTGCGCCTGCCAGTTTGCCCGCCAGCACGGCCTCTTCCAGCGTCATGCGCGGCGCCGCCATCACGGCGATCGAATCCGCGCCCGTTTTCTTTCGCTGCTGATCGAGCACGGCGGCCGCCGTTTCGATCGCCTCGTCCCAACCCACTTCTTCGAGCTTCCCGTTCTTTCTCACCAGCGGCTTGCGCAACCGTTCCGATCCCTGGATCAGTCCCGTGCCGAAACGGCCCTTCAGGCACAGTTCGCCGCGTCCGGGGATAAAGGTCTCGGGCGCCGTTGCCCAGAGGAGGCCGTCGGACACGACGTTGAGGTCCATTTCGCAGCCGACCGAACAGAAGGTGCAGACCGACGGAACCTTGTGCGCCCGCCACGGGCCCTGGCGGCCGCTGGGCAGGATCGCTTCCAGCGCGCCGGTCGGGCAGCTTTCCACGCAGGCGCCGCAGGCGATGCAGGCGCTCTCCGCCATCGGCTTGCCGAGGGCGGGCCTGACCGTGGTCGCGAAACCGCGCCCGACGAATCCGAGCACCGCCAGTCCGACGATGTCCTGGCAGGTCCGGATGCAGCGTCCGCACAATATGCACTTGTTGGGATCCAGGGAGATCAGCGGATGGCTGCGGTCGACGCGGTGGCGCCGGACTTCGCCGGCGAAGCGTGCGATATCGATGCCATACTCGCCCGCGTAGCGCTTCAGGTCGCAGCCGAAAACGGATTTGCAGCCGCATTCCATGCAGCGGAACGCTTCTTCCTTGGTTTGCGATTCGTTGAGCCCGAGCTCGACCTGGCAGAAATCCTGGACGCGCTCTTCCGCTTCCCGTTCCGGCATCGGGCTGCGCTTGACGCGATCCACGGTTTCGAACAGCCACTCGGGCATCGGGCCGAAGGCATCGCGCCGGCTCTTGAAATCGGCCGGGGGCTGGGGCACCGCGCCCGTGGTCAGATAAGCGTCGATCGCTTCGGCCGCGGTCCGGCCATGGGCAATCGCATCGATGACCGCGGAGGGGCCGAGCACGACGTCGCCGCCGGCAAACACCCCCTTGACATTCGTTTTCATCGTCGCCTCGTCGACTTCCAGCGTCGACCAGCGGCTTGCCTTGGGACGCAGCTCCTGGGGCTCGTTTTCGAGGATCGAAATATCCGTGTCCTGGCCGATGGCGGCAAAGACGTAGTCGCAGGCGAAATCCGTGACCGCGCCCTTGATCGGGACCGGCTTGCGCCGGCCGCTGGCATCGGGCTCGCCCAGCTCCATGCGCTGGCAGCGGACTGCCTTGAGATGCCCGTTTTCCGCAATCAGCTCGAGCGGCGCCACCAGCAACTCGAGTTTGATGCCCTCTTTCTCTGCTGCATCCACCTCTTCGTGGTGTGCCGGCATCTCTTTTCGGGTGCGGCGATACAGGATCGTGACTTCGTCGGCGCCGCAGCGCCGCGCCGTGCGCGCCGCGTCGATCGCGGAGTTGCCGCCGCCCACCACGGCAACCTTCGCCTTGAGTGCGGGGTAGCCGTTCAGGTCACAGTCGCGCAGGAAGTCGAGCGCCGACTGCACGCCTTCCACCGTATCCTCACCCTTCACTCCCATCTTCTTCCCCTGGGGCGCGCCCAGCGCGATGAACATGGCGTCGAATTTTTCCTGCTCGACCAGGTCCTGGACCGTGAAGTCCTTGCCGAGTTTTTTACCGGTTTCGACCTTGACGCCCAGGTTGAGGATGCTGGCGATTTCGTCGTCAAGCTCGGTGCGCGGCAGCCGGTACTCGGGGATCCCGTAGCGGAGCATGCCGCCGAGCTTCGGCAGTGCCTCGAAAATCGTGACCTGGTGTCCCTTCAGCGCAAGGTAGTTGGCGCAGGTCAATCCGCCCGGTCCGCCGCCGATCACGGCAACGCGCTTGCCCGTCGACGGAATGTCCGCCGGCAGGGCCGGCGCGGCTTCGGGCTGCTCCGTCAGGAAGCGCTTGACGAAGTTGATGCCGACCGGTTCGTCGACATTGTTGCGCAGGCAGTTCACCTCGCATTTGCGCACGCACACGCGGCCGCAGACGACCGGCAGCGGATTGCGTTCGCGCACGAGATCGAGCGCCTCTTTGTAGTAGCCGAGCCGGGCGAGGCTCAGATATCCCTGGATGTCGACATGGGCGGGGCAGGCGCGCTGGCCGGGGCAGACGCAATCGGCGTAGTGATCCGAGAGGAGCAGTTCGAGCGCGGTCTTGCGCGCGTTGACGATCTTCTCGCTCCGGGTCGTGACCTCCATGCCGTCGCGGATGCGCGTCACACACGCCGGCATAAGCCGCGGCGCTCCCTTGACCTCAACAACACACAGGAAGCAGGACCCGTAGGGCTCGAGCTTCGGGTCGTAGCAAAGCGTCGGGATCTCGTCGAGCTTGTGATCGCGCACCACTTCGAGAATGGACTGGCCGGGCTTCCCCGAAATCTTCCGCCCGTTAATGACGAGTTCAACAGAGAGAGAGGTCCGATCTTGTTCTACCTGAGTCGACATCGTAAGAGCTCCGGATTTCTTTTGAGAAGCCGGAAGGCATAATCTCCTTATCGTGCTCATGCCGGAAGCCATTCCGGCTTCTGGCTCCTGGCTTCTGGCTCCTAAATCTTTTCAATGGCGTCCTGGTTGCAGACGGTGATGCATTTGCCGCAACGAATGCACTTCAGCGCGTCGATGACGTGCGCCGCCTTTTTCTCGCCCGTGATCGCCCCGGCATCACACGCCGCGATGCAGAGGCCGCAACCCGAGCACGCATCGGCCTTGATCGAGAACTCGACGAGCGCAAGGCACGACTTCGCCGGGCACTTCTTGTCCTTGATGTGGGCGTCGTATTCGTGCAGGAAGTAACGCAGCGTGGTGAGCACCGGATTGGGCGCGGTCTGGCCCAGGCCGCACAGGGAGCTCGACTTGATCTGCTCGCCGAGCTCGGAAAGCATGGCGATATCCTCCGGCTTACCCTTGCCCGTGCAGATGCGCTCGAGGATTTCAAGCATGCGCTTGGTGCCCACGCGGCAGAAGGTGCATTTGCCGCACGATTCGTTCTGGGTAAAGGACAGGAAAAAGCGAGCGATATCGACCATGCAGGTGGTCTCGTCCATCACGACCATTCCGCCCGAGCCCATGATGGCGCCGGTGGCGGTGATCTGCTCGTAATCGACCGGCGTGGCGCCGAGCGCCGCGGGGATGCAGCCGCCCGATGGGCCGCCCATCTGAACGGCCTTGAAAGGGCCTCCCAGCAGGGTGCCGCCGCCGATTCCATAGATGACATCGTTGAGGGTCATCCCCATCGGCACCTCGACCAGGCCGCCCTTTTTCACTTTTCCGGCCAAAGCAAACACCTTGGTCCCCTTGGAACCCGATGTGCCGAACGAATTGAAAGCCTCCGCGCCGTTGAGCAGAATCCAGGGGACGTTGGCCAGCGTTTCGACGTTATTGATGCAGGTGGGATGTCCCCATAAGCCGGCCTCGACGGGGAACGGCGGCCGGACTTTCGGCATGCCGCGCCTCCCCTCGATGGAAGCAATGAGCGCGGTCTCCTCGCCGCAGACGAACGCGCCGGCTCCTTCCTTCAGTCTGATGTGAAATTGGAATCCCTTGCCGAGGACGTTGCTGCCGATATAGCCGCGTGCCGTTGCCTGCGTAATCGAGTGGCGCAACCGCTTCACTGCCTCCGGGTACTCGGCCCGGATGTAGATGTACCCGGCATCGGCGCCGATCGCGAAAGCCGCGATCGCCATGCCTTCGAGCACGGAGTGCGGATCGCTTTCGAGGACGCTGCGGTCCATGAACGCGCCCGGGTCGCCTTCGTCGGCGTTGCAGATGACGTACTTGTGGCTCCCCTTGGCGGCCGCGGCGAGGCGCCATTTGGTCCCGGTGGGGAATCCGGCGCCGCCCCTGCCGCGCAGCCCCGATGCGGCAACCATCGCGACCACCTGCGCGGGGGTCATCTCGGTCAGCGCCTTCTCGAGCGCCTGGTACCCCTGCCGCGCCAGGTATTCATCGAGGCTGTCGGGATCGATGATGCCGCAGTTGCGCAGCACGATGCGCTTCTGTTTCGCCTGCGTGACTTCGGCGTCGGCCACCCATTCCTCGATCACCTGGCCTTTCTTGAGGTGATCCTCGATGATCCGGCCGACCTTGTCAGGGGAGATGTTGCCATAGAGAGTGGCCTTGCCGCCATCGTCCCGGACTTCCACCAGGACTTCGGCATAGCACATCCCGATGCATCCGGTTCTCTTGAGGGATACGCCGTCTTTGGAAGGGGCAAGGAGTTCGGTGAAGCGCTGGTAAACCTTCAGGCCTCCGGCCGCGAGGCCGCACGAGCCAAGTCCAACCAATACTTCCTGCATAAAACCTCCGCTTTACGCCTGCGAAACAGCTGCCACGGGTGCCGGCGGCCTTGCGGGCGGCCTGATCGCGTCCTTTTCCGCATCCCGGCGATACTGCTTGACCAGCTTGCGGATCTTCTGGGGGGTCAGGCGTCCAAAGGTCTGATCATTAACCATCATTGCCGGCGCCAGACTGCAGCATCCCAGGCAAGCAACCACGAGATAGGTGAACAGGCCGTCATCCGTGGTCTCGTCGGGAGCCACCCGGAGCTCATCGGCCAGGACCTGGCCGATCGTTTCGGCGCCGACCACATGGCATGCCGTCCCTTTGCAGAGGCGGATGATGTGGCGGCCGAGAGGCTTCAAGCGGAACTGCTTGTAAAACGTGATCACTCCATAGATTTCAGCAGTGGGGATACCGGTCACCTCCGAGATCTGCTCGATGGCAAGCGGAGGCACATAGCCGAAGCTGTCCTGGGCCGCCTGCAGCAAGGGGATCAACATTCCCGGTTCCCCACGATGCCTCCACAGCATGCGGCCGAATGCAACCGGCGCCGCTTTGCTGGGTTCGCTTTCTGGATGAGCCATAATGAATTCTATCCTGCACCTACTTGGTTGAGAAGTTCAGGGCGCTGAGCTGCTTGATCCGCAGCACGCCCGGAATCATCCGGATCTCACTCCGAATCGCTGACTGGATTTCCTGCGCCGAAATTCCCTGCAGCAGCAGAATGATCTTGTTGCCGCCGTCGGTCACGTCGCAGTGGACCACATTATCCGTAAAATAAAGCTTCATGTAAAGGTTTGCGAGCTTGGTGGGATCGACGTCGAGGATGGCATAGGAGGTCAGCATGCGCAGGTTGCGCCCGTCCATCGTCCCCTCCGAGCCCCGTCCCATCGCCTGGACTTTTTCGTAGTCCTGGATGAACTCTTCCAGCTCCCTTGAAATCATCGGCTTCTCGCAGTAGTGGACCTCGAATGCGTCCACATCCTTTGCCTCGCCCAGGTGCCGCTGGACCAACTGGTCCAGACTCTTACGATTCTGAGCCTGCAGCAGCAGGACGATGTCCCACTCGCCAAGCACCGGGTCGCAGTAGCAGACCCCATCTCCGAAGGAGAGTCTCGAATAAATGTCTCCCGGATCGGCGTCTTTTGCGGCGCGCACGAAGACCAGCGCGCTCTGCAGGACCTGCTCCTCGACCGCGGCCCCAGCGCCGGTTTTATCGCCCACCTTCGACCCGATGCGGTCGAGCACGGATACCAGCGTCCCCATTTCGAACGGCTTGTCCAGGTAGACGCTGCCGCCCTGGTCCTGCACCGTATTGACCATGTCCTCGTTGCCGTAACCGGTGATCACCACTACCGGCAGGTCGGCATACGCGGCCTTGATGACCGAGAGGATCTTGAGGCCGTCGATGTCGGGAAGGCGCACGTCGAGGATCACGCAGCAGAACGGATTGTGCTTCGATTCCGCAGCCTTGATCTTGGTGAGAGCCGCGAGCCCTTCTTCGCATTCGTCCACTTCGTAGCCATGCTGTACCAGTCCAACCATCACCTGCCTGCGCAGGGAAGCCTCGTCGTCAACGATCAATACTCTGGGATGGGTGCTCATTTTCTCTCTCCTTAATGTTGCTTTCGGTTACCTGTTTTTTTGTCCACGCTGCTCACACCTTCCCTATAGCACGTTCCATGCCAAAGGGCAGGATTGCTGTAATCCATTGTATTTATTTGGCTTACTGGGAATGGATATTTAACAGCGGGCGTGCTGGCAGTGTTAACTTTTTGAGCAGTGATTGTCTAATTGAACCAATGGCAGTGGATAGCTCAGGTGTTAAAAATATGAACAGTTGTCGATGCGCCGCAGCAGAGGCGACCGGCAGGTCGCCCGAAAACCTGCATAAACTGAGGTAATTGCGACGGAAGCAAAGCATTTTCAATTATTTGCATAAGAAGATAAGAATATGGAAACAGTTCTATGCCTTTTTGATGAGTGTCCATATTCTCTCCTCACGGCTACGAGCGAACTCGCCCGGGTGCCGGTGCAATCGGCTCTCCTTCCCAAGCAGCCCTGAATGAGGCAAGGAATTGTGACGCACGGACCTGCGGAAGCATTACAGCCACAATCGAGAAAGTTGGGTAGCGCTTCAAGTTCTTGGAAACAGATTCCCCGAATAGTCTATCCCGCGTGAGCAAGCAGTCGAAGCCTGAATCTGCCGCCGCCTCGAGGAGTTGCCCGTTAACGAGAGTCCCCCAGCCTCTTGCGTTCGCCGTTTCCGCAGGAATGCCCAGCTCGGCAAGCAGTCCCCTCAATTGCCGGGGCATGTTCACATCAAGCAGCCACATGAGGTGAATCCAGCAATTCGGAAGCGGCCTTCAGGACTTCCGGAATAGCTTCATGGGGAAATGGACCATAGCTCTCCTCGATTTCCTCGGTACTCATGTCTTCCGCGAGGCAGGCGAGAATCAACGATGCTGAGAGACGAGTCCCCCGGATTGCCGGCTTGCCGCCAAGCATTGAAGGATCCAATTTGATCCAACGATAGTTTTTGTAGGCACGAAGAGTGTAAGAATCCACGGGCTAATTATAGCACCGCCAGCCCCTATTTCTCACCAGGTTTCGCAGTAGTAGAATATGGGCACCCATCAATTATGGATGAGAATATGGGCACCCATCAAAGATGGAAGGAGCGGTGGGTGTCCACGTTTCCACGTTTTTGTGGGGGTTCACGTTTTATGCGAAGAACGGTGGGTGTCCACGTCTTGCTGGCCATCACTTGGACTCATCATGTTCTGAGTGTGTTAGCCGGTCTTGGATCTTGGACGGATCCTGACGACAGTCCAATACAGCCCATACCTGAATCACCGCCTGTTCGAGCCGATAGTAGATGGCAAAAGGGAAGCGCTTGGACAGGAGTCTGTGCCAGCCGAAATGGATGGGGTGGATGCCCGCATAGAGATGAAGTGAGTCGATGTCCGAGAAAAGCGAGTCCAAAAAGTAATCTCCGAGGCCCTGGTCCTGCATTTCGTAAAATCGATATCCGTCAATGAGGTCCCGCTCGGCTTCATCAAGAACCTTGATGATCATTGCGTGTTCTCGCGGATCCTACGCTTGGCGTCCTTCCAATCACCGAAGTGCGCCCGCCCTTCTCGGACACGGGCCTCTCTGGCGTGGAGAACATCGGCGTGCCAAGCCGGAGGCGGCACGTTTCCCGGAGTGCGCTGAAGGTCGTTCCAAATCTCCTCCAATACCCTAAGCTTGTCCTGGATTGTCATCTTGTCCAGCGGTATCTCCACCTGCATGGTTCGTCCTCCATACACCCATATTACGCCAAATCGGTGTCAGGTCTACAAAATCCATTTGTTCAGGTTTTGAAAAATGGATTATGGACACCTGACACCGGCTTCCCGCGTCAGTATCGCAGATCGTGCCCCGCAACAAACATCCTGCGGGCCGCCGGCAGCGAGCATTTCTGATAGCCGGCATATGCGGCCGCCGCGGCTTCGCGAATTCCTGCCGGATTGTCGCCGCGGGCCCAGCTGCGGATCACCGCATCCAGCGTATAGGCTTCGGGGGACATCAGCTGCGTCGTCAGCACCTGCAGCGGACAACGGGAGTTCGCGAGCGGAACCGCAAAGTAATCGCGGCTCCTGCACGCCAGAACCAACGCTGCAGAGGGGCGGGGAGAACCATCCGGGGCCGGATCGACGCGGGGTGCTTCCATGTCCATAAGGCCGTTGTGGCCCACAAAACAGACCATATCGGCCCGGTTGCCGACCGGCAGTTTCACCTGCCGCGATCCGCGGCGCACCACAATCTCCCTTGAGTGCGATTGTCCGTGACAGGCGGCCAGAAATGCATGCAGGGCGGACGCCATTCTCGCGCCGTCGAACGCCTCGGCGACCACATAAGCCTCTGGCCCCGAACGCGAGGCGAATACGGCGCCGGCCAGAACGGGCTGCCCCGCGGGCGGAGTCCAGGAATGCACTTCCTGCCAGAAACTGCTTTTGCTGAAAAACGTCCTCACACCATAGAGGGCGCCCCAGTAAAGGTTGCGCATCGGATCCTGCCCGTTCCCCAATGCCGGCGGCACGGGCACAATCCCCTGATTGCGGTTGTCGCACAGCACCACGATAACGTGAACTGCCTTGAACGGCCGCGCCGGCGACACGCCGGGTGCCGGCAGAGAACCTTTTGGCTGCCGCGGTTCGGCAGTTTTGCCGGCCGCCGCGGCCCACAGCATCGCGAACAGAAACACCAGCCATTTCCGAGCTGTCATGAGCGCAAACTCCCCGAAAAGCCCTCATTGCAGGGACGCAGGAAATAGCGGAACGTGCAGGATTTCTTTCGCTCAGACAGCTCGAAGATGCGCTGAAAGACGCATACCAATCGGGCCGTGCATCGGTCGATTCTTTGCAATTGCGTATATTGAAAACAAACGACCTATACACGCGCTTTTGTGGAAAATGGTAATCGTTGGCCGGCCTCTGACGGCCGGATCGATCGAATGACAGCTCTTCGAACCTCATGGCGGATCGATAAGAGATAAGACGCCGGTCCAAACCCACAGTGTCGGGGTATTGGGAGCAGTCAGCTCGTGGATGCCGGTCGTTTACTTTTTGCCCGGCAAGTCAGTGCTATTTCTCACCTCCGTAATCACGCCGCTGGTCAGCGGATGCATTTTCTTCCTCATGCTGGCAGACCCAGGGGACCGCTCAAGAGAGTTCAGGAGCGCAGTCCATGTACCTCGTTTGGGTTATGTCCGTATAGGCCGTTACACGCCCGCTTGCAGCCTGGACTCTTTGGGGACCTCCTATCGAGGGATTATCTACTGCAAGTTAAACAGGCTGGGATTTAACTGTTGGTTGTGAAGTATCTCTGCAAAATTCATAATCCATTCAGCTGTAAAGCCCTGTCCGTAATATGAGAGCTCAAGACGATAATACCTGGGAAGCATCAGGCCATCTATACCTTTGAATGAACCAAATTCTTCTACTATGTTCACGATGCCTCCGGATTGTTCGGTACCTACTCCACCTCCGCCTGACGTACGTCCTCCACCTCCGCCTGAACCTCCGCCTGAAGAGAACGACCATGGCCTCGTGTATTCGTGAACCGAAAGAACATGTTGATAAGTCGAGGGGTCGAAGTAAAAATGGACCAGAAAGTGAACGCCGCTTTTCTCTCCTTCATACGTAAGCTGATACAAACTCCTACCGTCAATTTTCTTCAGACCTCTATATTCAATCTTTGGTTTGGGCTTCCTGCCATCCAGATCCAAAAACAGCCAGTTTGTCGATGTGACTCCTCCGAGCAACCCTTCTGAAAAGATAAATCCCGTATCGTAGAGAAAAGCCGTCAGATTGGATCGGACTCCGGGACGAATTTCCTCTAAAGTTACGGTTTTCCCGTCGAAGGCTACCTGCTCGCCAGTGTAATCGACCATAGGAAAACTGATTCCGAGGCGATATTTTTTACCTTCGGAAACCACCATGCTCTTGCCAGCGCGCTTGCCCCAGGCTCCAATATGAAAATCCACTTCCGCAGTGCCGTTGATGAGTCTGTTTTTCACAGCCATTCGAGCAGCGGGAGTACCGATTGCTTCCAAATGCTTAGCGATCAATTCCTGAGACGTCATTTTCTCAGCACAAGGAAGAACAAACATTGAAGCAATGACCGCCGTAATGGGGATAACGCAAAGTATTTTGGCCACAGAGTGTCCTCCGTTTTTTGGAGTATACCGCCCCCAAAACCCGCACAGCACTGAAACGGAAAAAACAAATCTTGCTAATAAAGTAAGATGATTCGGATCATGAATTGGTTCAGCTTATCAGTGAGGAGCTGGTTTTCTTTGTTTCGCTTATATTTACGGGAAATTGCATCCTCAGTTGTTGTATGGTGGCATTCTCGTACATAACCGACTTGCGGATAAAGTGGCGATCCCGCACACACCATCAGCGGAGATGTCTGTTCTTCGTCCGTGGATCACTCGGCTTGATCGAGATCTTCGATTCTGACTCCCAGCCCAGATTGCAGGCTGGCACGGGCGGATGTCACACGGTGGAGAAATCTCGGATCATGTTCAAGGCGATAGTCGAACCAGTCCTCCTCGGAACCGAAACCGATGAGAATCCCTGCCGGCTTTCCGTGTCGCGTTATTACAACCTCCTCCTTCTCCGCTGCCCTGAGAAACCTCGAGAGGTCATCTTTTACTTCTGACAGTGGTGCTTTTTTCATGACTTACTTCCTGCTTTCTCCAGCCACTCTGCGGCTTCCGATTTGGGAACGATTGCCAGGATTTCAACGGCGTTTTTCGTCACATCATAAAAAAATGTGGACATCCACTGTTCGTTGGGTCCTTGATCGGTGTCCATATTCTCTTTCCATATTCACTTACCATATTCCGCCGGATGCGGTGGGAATCTGAAGCATCGGGCATCCGTGACTGTCTGTCATGATGCGTGTTCGCAGTCTCCGGCAGCCGTGGCGAATTATTCCCATTACCTTCCTTTGCGGCCGGTAAGTCATTTTGCTGAATATTTTTGTGATACGGGCTCCCAGCGCCGTGTAGCCTTTAGCAAATAAATTTGCATCTAACTGTCGACATATGACAGTATGTTGCACATGCAAACGGTTACAGAGATCGCGCTTGAGAGGGCTGAACGAGGCGTCTTCACCAGAGAACAGGCAGCTCACTGGGTTGGAAGCCGTGGCGCTCGCCTGGACGGCCTGCTCAAAAGGGCGGTGGCCAGCCGTGAGGTCTGGCGCATCCATCGGGGGCTCTATGGCCTTTCCGACCGGTATACCAAGGGCAAAATTAATCCCCTGGAAGTGGCCCAGCGCGTTCACGGCCCCAGCTATATCAGCTTGGAAACCGCCTTATCGCAGCACGGCTGGATTCCCGAAGGCGTCCAGGCCGTCACCAGTGTAATCCTGGGACGATCACGCACTTTCCACACACCGGTCGGTCTGTTCAGCTTCACACGCGTGCCCCAGCGCAGGCTCCTGGCGGGAGTTCGCAGGGTGTCGGCGGAAAGGGGAGGGGCATTCTTCCTGGCGACTCCGCTCAAGGCGCTGGCTGACCATGTCTACGCCCAGAAGTTAGACTGGCGCTCCGCCGCTCCGGTTGTGGAGAGCCTGCGCATTGAGGAACAATCCCTGGCTGAGCTGACCGGAGAACTGTTCGATGAGGTTTTATCGGCTTACAAGCCCGGCCGCGTACGCCGCTTCCTGGCCGGACTCAGAAAGGACCTGAAACTGTGAGTGTTGAGATTATCCAGGAGCGACTTGCGGCGCATGCATGCAAGTCCACGCTCGAAGAAGATCAAGCGCTGCGCGAGATCACCCAGGAGATCATTCTTGCCGGCCTCGGACGGACAGACCTCTTTAGCCGGGCGGGATTTCACGGCGGCACATGTCTGCGCATATTCCATAACCTGAACCGGTTCTCGGAGGACATGGACTTCGCCCTCGACGCCCCGGACCCGGCCTTCCGGCTTTCCCCGTATCTTGATCGTATTCGCCAGGAACTGGCGGTCTATGGGTATGAGTTGGAGATCGATGACCGCTCCAAGGCCGGCGCAACAGTGCGGCAGGCATTCGTGAAGGACGACTCCATCGGCAAGTTGCTCAGCCTTGATTACCTTCCCCGTACGGGGCCCATGCGGAAGCTGCGCATCAAGCTGGAAGTGGACACGAACCCTCCGTCGGGGGCATTGTACGACATGCCGGTCCTGGACTATCCATTTCCGGCGGCGGTGCGCATCTTTGATCTTTCCAGCCTTTTCGCGGGCAAGCTCCACGCTCTGCTGTGTCGCAACTATCTCAAGGGCCGCGACTGGTACGACTTTATCTGGTACACCGCACGAAGAGCCCCCATCAACCACGCCTTGCTCTCCGCCGCATTGGATCAGCAGGGACCCTGGAAGGGTCAGGCTCCACAAACCGATAATGCCTGGTGTGTTGCGCATCTCAGCGCAATGATCGCGGAGCATGACTGGATGCAGGCAAGGCGGGACGTGCAGCGATTTGTCAAACCACACGAACTGCCGTCTCTGGAACTCTGGTCGCGCGATTATTTCCTCCGGCAGTGCGCCAAGCTAAGCGAGTCGGGCTCCCCCCGCTGACCGGCTGCGTTTGGAATGGTCTAACTGAACGGCTGGTCGATGGATATAGCTTCCATGCCGCCGAGGAAGCGGGCGCCGTCCGCGGTTACCACCATGCAGTCTTCTGTCCTGATGCCGAATTCGCCGTAAATGTAGATGCCGGGCTCGTTGCTGAAGGTCATGCCGGGCTCGAGTTTCAGCTGGTTTCCTCTGACCAGGTAAGGATACTCGTGCCCTTCCATGCCGATGCCGTGGCCGACGCGGTGGGCGAAGTACTTGTACTCCGGCCCGAAACCTGCGTCCTCCACCACTTTGCGGGCGGCCGCGTCCACCTGCTCGCAGGCAACGCCGGGCCGGGCGGCTTTCAGGGCTGCGGTCTGCGCCTGCTTGACGATGTCCCACACCTTGCGCTGGCGGTCGCTCGGCTTGCCGAACACAATGGTACGGGTCACGTCGGACCTGAATCCCTCGACGCCGCATCCCCCGTCGACCATGATGGCATCGCCTTCTTTCAGGGTGCGCGGGACGCGTGAGCCATGCGGAAAGGCGGTGCTCAATCCGAGCTGCGGACCGCCGCTGCCGCTGACCCCCATCTGGCGGTGGGCGGCGCTGATGGCGCCGGACAGATCGCCGGGCGTCATCCCTGCTTTCAAGCTCTTGAATCCCTCCCGGTATGCCAGCTTCGTGATCCGGTTGGCGAGATCCATGAAAGCAATTTCCTTTTCGGTTTTCACCCCGCGGCATCCCTCGGTGATCACGGCCCCGTCGGCGATCTGCAGATCCGGCGCATCCCTGCGCAAGCCATGGACATGGAAGCTGCGGACCTGTGGCCCCAGGCCGAGGCGTCCGCTTGCAAAGCCGAGGTCCTTCATGATGCCGGCGATCATCCGGTACGGGCTCTCGTGTTCCTGCCAGGCGCGGATTTCGAGATCGGAGGGGATGGATTCCTTCCACATTTCGAGTTCGAACGCCGGCACAACCCAGACCGGTTTCGCCTTCCGGTTCAAAACCACGCCGGTGGTACGCTCGCTGATACCGGCGCTGATGCTGGTGAAGTACAGCATGTCCGGGCTGCCGATCAGAAACAGGCCGTCGATCTGGTGCTTTGCCATGAGCTGGCGCGCCTTCTCCTGGCGCGCGGCGTAATCTTCCGGAGTGAGCGGCTTAACCCCGGTAACCATGTTCTGCAGCCGGGGTTCCGGCTGGCCCTGCGCGCCCCAGAGCCTGGAGACGAATCCGGAAGTGGAAATGGAGAGACCGCTGACGGTTAGAAAGTTTCTGCGAGATAGCATAAAAACTCCTTTAGGAGACAGGAGACAGTAGAAAAATAGCCTATCGCTCGGGCTGTGGCAATCCATGCAGCAAGCTGCCTGGTCGGGTCAGTAGGTCAAACCCCATAGCGGCGACCAGTCGCCGCAAAGGCGCCTCCGGCGCCATGCGCTGACCTGGTTTTTGCTTCGGCCCGACAAATTTCGCGCCCGAAGGGCGCCTTGGAGTGCGGCGCCATGGCGCCGCCTTCGCAGACAGCAACGGATCCTGCAACTGGCGTCTTGTCGCGCGGTTGGGGAAAAGTCGGCTGGACGGCAAGCCGCCCCATTGCGTCAGCACTCGGATCGACAAAGCGGCGCCGTGGCGCCGCACTCCAAGGCGCCTCCGGCGCCATGCCAAAAAACCATGCGGCATTGGACGGGACGCCCTCGCTCCATGGCAGTCAGAATCCTGCACCGATCCTCGATAGCCGTCGCTTTATTTCGCGATTCCCAATAGGAGCAAGCCATGCTGCTTTTCTACTGTCTCCTGTCTCCTCATTTTATTTCCGGCAAATTTGCCTGCTTCAACTGCGCATTCAAGGCCGGCAGGTCAACGGTCTTGAATGTGGTCCAGCGCGCCTTCACCGCGGCGAGCTCCTTCAGGCGCGCGTTGATTTGAGTCACCGTCAAGTCCACGGGCGCCATTTCCGAACTCTGCAACGGGCCGATCAGTGAACCGAGGCTGCCGGCCAGAGCAGCGAGCGTATCCTGCGAAACCGCGGGGCCGGCGGCGGCTGGCGCGCCCCTGCCTTGTTCCGGCGCGCCGCCACGGCCGCCGCGTCCGCCTCCGGGAGCCGCCGCGGTTCCTTCAAGGGCAGCGGCCTTTTTATCGAATTCGGCGAGCAACTTGCCCGCGGCGCTTTCGCCGGCTTTCTCCTGCACCGCCTTGACCTGCGCGCGAATGTCGCGCATCTGCTGCAGCGCCGCCTGGATATCGAGTGCGCCGTTATACAACTGTCTGGTAAACGAAAAAATTTGGTTAAGCTCGATGGCCGGCGTTTTGACGCGCGGGTCCAGCTTCACGGTGATCGGTTGCGTGTAGCTTCTGCCGTTTACGGTCAGCTTGACGGTGTACTGGCCGGGAGGCGCCCATGGACCGCCGGGGGCCGGGACGGTATTGAATCCGACTGCCTGCATGGGGAGCCCACCGCCACCGCCGCGTCCGCCGCCGCCGCCCGGCAGGGCCTGGAAATGCACATCCCACGTGAAGCGGTGCATGCCGGCGTTCGGCGAAAGCACCTGCGGCGGGCGGTACCAGTAGAGGGGCACCGGAGCGGAGGCCGAGTCGGGGATCACCACCGGATCGGCGCTTGAATAGCGGCGTACGACCTTATTGTCCGAATCCAGGATCTCGAGAGCTATTGGGCCGTTTGCTCCTGCCTTCAGGTAGTAATTGAGGATCGCCCCTTCCGGCGGATTTTGCCCGGTGGTTTCGTCCGGCGGCAGCGGCGTATCGGTGTTCATGTTCCAGCGCACGCGCATGGCGGTCGTCGGCTTGAACAGGAAAGCATCCGCCTCCGCGACCTTGGCGTCAAGCTGGCGCAGCGGCGTGATGTCGTCGAGGATCCAGAATCCACGCCCGTGCGTCGCGACGGCGAGGTCGTCATCCTTGACGATCAGGTCGCGGATCGAAGAGGCGGGCATGTTGAGCCGCAGCGACTGCCAGTGGTCGCCGTCGTCGAACGATACGTAGACCTCCCGCTCGGCGCCGGCGAAGAGCAGGCCTTTACGCTTCGGATCTTCCCGGACGGCATTGACTGTCCCGCCATCCGGAATCCCGTTGGTGATGTGCGTCCAGGTCTTGCCGCCGTCGTGCGTGCGGTAGATGTGGGGGCGCAGGTCATCGAGCCGCAGAGTATTGATGGCCGCATATGCGGTCAGCGCATCGAAGTGTCCGGCATCCATGAGCGATACCTTGGCCCAGGGCTTGAGATCCGGCGGCGTTACATCCTTCCAGTTCGCGCCGCCGTCGACGGTCACGTGGATCAGGCCGTCGTCGGTGCCGGCCCAGATCCGGTTGACGTCGAGGTAAGCAGGCGCAACTGTGTAAATGACTCCGCGCTGCGATACCTGGCTGGCAGCGGTTTCACGATATTTGCCTATGCTGGCGGGAACCTCCCAGGTTTTGCGCGACAAGTCGGGACTGATTTTGGTCCAGCTCTTGCCGCCATTGTTGGTTTTCCAGAGGGTGTTGCCGGCAAAATAAAGCAGATGCGGATCTATGGGTGAGAACAGCACCGGCGCTGTGCGCAATGTGCGGATCTGTTCCCCGGGAATCGCGCGCGGCCCCACTGTCTGCACCTGGCCGGTGCGACGGTCGAACCTGCTCACGTTGCTGCCGCCGTAGACGATGTCGGGATCGAGCGGATCGGGCGCGGCATAGCCGTACTCATTGACGCCGGCGGGATGCCATTCGCGGAAGGTGATCTGGCCGTCGTTGCCGCGGCTGGATACGCAGGCCGATCCGCTTTCCTGCTGTCCGCTGCACAGACGGTAAGGGAAGGCGTTATCGGCAGCAACGTGGTAAAGCTGGGCCGTGGGCTGGTTGTACCACGAACTCCAGGTTTCGCCGCCGTTGACGGTGACGATGGCGCCCTGATCCGCGACTCCCAGAATGATGTCGGGATTGTTCGGGTTGGCCCAGAAGCACTGATAATCATCGCCGCCGGGCGCGCCGCGCCAACCGGCCCAGGTTTTCCCGCCATCGACCGATTTCCAGGCGACCGTGCTGGCCACCCAGACAATATCAGGATTCTTGGGATTCACCACCGGAACCGATTGATCGCCGCCGCCGATTCGGCCGGCGGGACGGTTGTCGGTTGTGGCCCGGGCCCAGGTCTCGCCGGCGTCGTCGGAACGGTAGATGCCGGTCGGAGTGACCGAGGCGTAGAGGCGGCGCGGGTTGCTGGGCGCAACAGCAATGTCGGCTTGCACCACCTCCGGCAGTCCTTTGGTGAGCTTGCCCCAATTATTGCCGCCGTCGGTGGATTTGAAAATGCCGCCGTTGGTGCCGGTCCATGCGGCGTTCTCCCACGGGCCCTGCCGGGCTTCCCACATGGTTGCGTAGACGATGGCGGGATTCGTGGGATCCATGTCGAGGTCGTAGCCGCCGGTGTTCTCATCTTTGTAGAAAACCTTCTGGAAGTTCCGGCCGCCCTCGGTCGAGCGGAAAATGCCCCGTTCTTCATTCGGTCCATAGGGATGGCCGAGGACGGCGACGAACAGCCGGTCCGGATTGCGCGGATCGATGACGATTTTCCCGATCTGCTGGCCGTCGCGCAGGCCGAGATGGATCCAGGTCTTGCCGGCGTCGGTCGATTTGTAGATTCCGTCGCCGGTCGAAAGGTCGGGCCGCTGCAGCCCTTCGCCGCTGCCGACGTAAACCACATTCGGATCCGAGGGCGCCACCGCGACCGCGCCGATCGAGCCCGTCGGCTGGTCGTCGAAGATCGGCTTCCAGGTCCGTCCATAATCGTTCGTTTTCCAGACGCCGCCGTTGCATACGCCTATGTAGAAGACATTCGGCTGGCTCGGAACCCCGGCGGCGCATTTCGTGCGGCCGCCGCGATGCGGGCCGATCGAGCGCCAGCGCATCTCGCCGAAATATCTGTTTTCGTACTGCTGTGCAGAAACAAGGGAAATTGCGGTGATCAGTACCGGCAATGCCAGTACCACCGCGAAAAGACGGCGTCTGATTTTCATGGCTTTCCTCCACGCGGATCTATCAATTTGGGGTCAAGTGTACACAATCCTGCCCTCTGAGTCTCCAGGATTCTGTGCCACGAGATCGAAGGAGTCAGGAGTCAGGAGTCAGGAGTCAGAATGAAAGCCTGCTTGCGAGCAGCGGATCCGGCTCGGTGATTGTTCCGAAAAATGGCGCTTCAAAAGCACCGGATTTCATTTTTTTAGCACCAGGTTTTTCAGCACGATTTCGAGGGCGTGCGCGGTTCTGGATACTATTCGGAAGTTCATGGTAAGGTATATCTTTTCTGACTCCTGACTCCTGACTCCTGACTCCTGACTCCTTCAAACTGAATCTGCCAATCAAGCGCGGAGATTGGCTGTGGAGAAATGCCGCGCCAAGTATTTCGTGGTTGCATCGAAAAACACCGAAGAGTTAAGCTCAACACCACATTTCTACTCCAACCGTATCTTTGGGAGAGCTGGATATGATTCGACAAAGATCCACAAAACTCGTTGTACTGATTTTGCTGATCCTGTTCTTCGGGCTGGCAACAATATCAGCTCAGCAGGTGAGCCTGGCGAACAAGGTGGTGGAGCGCGTTCTCGGCAACGGGCTCAAGGTCCTGATGGTGAAGGATCCCAATACGCCTTTGGTGAGTTGTTACCTGGCCTATCGTGTGGGTTCGGTGAACGAACGCCCCGGGATTACAGGGGTTTCGCACTTTCACGAGCACATGATGTTCAAGGGCACCCAGACGATGGGCATCAAGCCCGGCACGCTCGAAAGGGACAACGAATACAACCGGCAGATCGATGCCCTGGAGGCCGAGATCGCCAAAGAAGAAGCAAAAATCAAAGGGCGGGATGAAGCAAAGCTCATTCAGCTCAAGAAACAGGTTTCAGATCTGCTCAACAAGGAAAAAGCCGAGACCATCGTCAGCGAGGAGATCTGGAGCGCCTACCAGGAGGCGGGCGGCACGGGTCTCAATGCCTCGACGGGCAACGAGATGACCCACTATTATGTAACGCTTCCCAAGAACAAGGTCGAACTCTTCCTGGCGCTGGAGGCCGACCGCCTGCAGACCCCGGTATTCCGTGAATTTTACTCCGAGCGTGACGTGATCACCGAGGAGCGCCGCATGAGCGAGAACAGCCCGGGCATGTTCTTCAGCGAACAGCTCAACGCTACCTTCTATGCCGCCAGTCCTTACGCCTGGTCCGTGCTGGGATGGATGTCCGACGTCAGCCGCATCACCAAGGAAGAAATGACGGCCTATCGCAATCAGTACTATCGCCCGGACAACGCCGTGCTGGTTCTGGCCGGCGCCGTGGATGTGGAACCGACGATGGCCCTGGTGAGCAAATACTTCGGCTCGATCAAAAATCCGCCAGGCTCTGCGCCGCGGGTCCGCACCGAGGAACCATCGCCCGAGTACTACCGGAGGACTAACGGGCCGGACTTCAAGGTTCCCTATATTGAAAAGCGGGTGATGGGCAAAGCCGCAGCCAGCCCGTATGTCACCATCATGTTCCACATTCCGCCGATCTGGCACGATGATGTCTCCGTGCTCGCCATGCTGGGGCAGGTGATGAGCGCCAGGACCGGGAAGATGTACCTGGATCTGGTGTTGAAAAATGAGCATGCAACCAGCGTCTTCGCATCGGCTTCCACCTCGGAGTACGACGGTCAGTTCAGGATTCAAGCATCGGCCAAGGAAATCAAAAACGAGCCGGTCGTGCCTCTGGAACAGCTCGAGAAGGAGCTTTGGAACTATCTCGAGGATGCCAAGGTCACACCTTGCGATGACCTGGTGCTCCAGCGCGTGAAGAATTCGGTCGAGGCCTCCTTTCTCAGAAGCCTGGCCGGCACCAGCATAGCCGGCGCGCTGGAAAGAATGGAGATCGTTTACCGGTGGCAGTTTTACGAGGAACAGTTCAAACAGCGCATGGCCGTGACACCGGCGGACCTGATGCGGGTTGCCAAGAAATACTTCACCCGGGACAACAGCGTGACCGGTGTGCTGGAGCGGGAAAAATAGCGGCAGCGCCGCAATTTCCGGAAAGGATACGACCATGCATAGACGAACTTTCACTTCATTTCTGATTCCGGCCCTGCTCATGATCGCAGTGGCAATCGCCGCCGTCGCACAGGCGCCCCAGGGCGCGCAAGTGCCGGCAAAAAAAGCGGCGCAGGCGCCTGCCGCCGGCGCACAGGCGCCCAAGGGGCCGCGCCCGGATCAGTTCACTTTTGCGCCGCTCAATTTCAAGCCGCCCAAGCCCGCCGATTTTCGGACGACGCTTGCCAACGGCTTGGTGGTCTATATCGCGGAGGACCACGATATTCCGTGGTTCACCGCCTCGCTGAATGTGCGGACCAGCCCGTTTCTCGAGCCCAAAGACAAGCTGGGATTGGATGGTTTTACCAGCACAGTCATGCGCACGGGCGGCACCACTTCCATGACCGGCGAGCAGATCAACGAGCGCATGGACTTTCTGGCCGGATCGGTTTCTCCCACCGGCCTGTCCATTCATATGCGGCATCTGGACGAAGGCCTCAAGATCTGGATGGATCTCCTGAACAACCCGGCATTCCCCGAGGACAAGCTCAGGCGTGAAAAGGACTTGGCCCTTCCGTCCATCCGGAACCGCAACAAGAACGTGTCGCAGGTCACATCCAGGACCTATAGCCAGCTCATTTACGGGGAAGACTCGCCCATTACGGCGGAGAGGACCGAGCCGACAGTCAACAGCATCACCCGCGAAGACCTGATTGCCTGGCACAAGAAATACTGGGGTGCGAACAATGCGATCCTGGTCGTCACGGGCGACTTCAAGAAGGCGGAAATGCTGCAGAAGCTGGAAGCCACCATAGGAAAGTGGCGCACGGCGGAAAAGGCGGTGCCTCCGATCCCCAAGGTGCAGCAGGCGGCAAAAGCGGGAGTTTACATGGTGCAGCCCGAGGTGATTCCAAACCAGGGAATCATCCAGATCGGCCACCTTGGGATCATGCGCAATGATCCGGACTATCCGGCCGTCGATCTGATGAACTACATCCTGGGAGGCGGATCGTTTTCCTCGCGGATTACGAAGGTGGTACGCACAGATAACGGTCTCGCCTATTCCGCCATGTCCGGTTACAGCGGCGGTATAAGGTATCCAAGCACATTCATGGCATTCTGCCAGACCAAGAACTCCACGGTCGTGTTCGCCGCTCAACTCATGATGGATCTGATCGAGGGCATGCGCGCAGGCCAGGTGACCGAGGAAGATCTTGCCTTCGCGAAGAAGGCGCGGCTCAATGCGTTTCCGGCGATGTTCCCGGGGATCAGCGCCGCCCCGATGCTCTTTGCCTCGTTGGAATACAACAACCAACCCATGGATTACTACGACGTCTATGAGGCCAAATACGCGAAAGTGACGCTTGCGGACATCAAGCGCGTGGCGCAGAAGTGGCTGCAGGCCGACAAACTGATCATCCTGGTGGGCGGAAATATCGACGAGTGCAAGGCGGGCGCCGACAAGAGCCTGCCGAACCAGGCGACCATCGACGCCATGGCAGCCAAGTTCGGCGGCCGCACCATCGACGGCCTGGCAAAGAAGTATGGAGACGGCACGATCCACGTGGTGCCGCTCAAATAGAAGGCAGGGGCCTTAACCCGCATTTCTCACTAGGTTTCTACTGCGGCGGCGGATCCGGGCATGTCTACTGCGTTGCGCTCGGTCGGTCTCCTCGACGTACTGTCAAGTACGCCTGCGGAGCCCTCCCGTC
>Ga0315277_10000236_pt1 | contig 93988 bp, 97 predicted proteins | sample YL17G05_15_MG_FD_203695 | JGI IMG/M metagenome (GOLD analysis project Ga0315277, IMG submission 203695) | Sediment microbial communities from Yellowstone Lake, YNP, Wyoming, USA - YL17G05_15 | ecosystem: Environmental > Aquatic > Freshwater > Lake > Sediment | place: USA: Wyoming | collected...
ACAGCTTCGGGAGGCTTGCTAAGCGCTTGTATCCTGGCATTGTACAATAGACATTCATAACGCAGCCATTGTAACGTCCTTTCATTTCCTCTCAAAGTGTCACCAATCTATCTGAACTAGATCAGTCTGCTTTCTTTGAATGATCCGACACAGCCAATCTTGAATTCAGACACAGGTTCTCTGAGGAGAAGATAACAATGCTATAATAGGCGTAGCGAAAAATGTCTAGAAAGTATATTCTGACTGCCGTAGCAGTAGCAACACTGACGTTGACTGTTGGCGGCTGGGCTCTATCGACTCTATTCGTTTCCCCACCATCGAGCGCGCCCCAGTCAAATAGCACAGCCCAGTACGCTGATCCCAATTGGGCTTTCCCATCACAGAGCGAGCCAGCTACCTCCTTGCCTGATTTCCGTCCGGTGGTTACCGAAGTAATGCCCTCCGTGGTTTCTGTAATCTCAGAAATGGTCGTGTCTGGTTTCTTTGGTCGGTATACAGAATATGTTGCCGGGTCCGGCATACTTATCGACGATAAAGGATATATTGCCACCAATAACCACGTCGTCGAAGATGCCCAGAGCATCTACGTCGAGTTGACTGATGGCAGGACTTTCCTTGCCAATATAGTGGGCACTGACTCTCTGTCTGACCTCGCTGTGATAAGGCTAAATGCCACAGATTTGCCCTATGTCTATTGGGGCAACTCAAGTTTGCTGTCACTTGGCGAGTGGGTGTTAGCGATCGGCAATGCTCTGGGAGAGGGAATAACAGCGACTGAGGGAATAGTCAGCCGCTTGAATGTTCCGGTGAACGTTGATGGAAATATCCTTTACGGTTTGATTCAAACCACGGCGGCCATCAATCCCGGCAATAGCGGTGGCCCACTGGTCAACATATCTGGCGAGGTCATAGGCATTACCAGTGTCAAGATAGTCGCCTCCGAGGTAGAAGGTATAGGTTATGCCATAAGTAGCAATGAGGCTAAGCCCATCATTGAGGATCTAATTCGCTACGGTCGTGTGACTTATCCCTGGCTGGGAGTAGGCGTATCTACCGTAACTCCTTTGCTGGCCGCAACAGAGCATCTCTCTGTGGACAGGGGAGCCCTTATTGCAGACATAGTGGCAGGCGGCCCCGCGGAGGCTGCCGGATTACAGACTGGCGATGTTATTATCCGCTTCGCGGACAAGGAAATAACCAATCTTGCTGACCTCGTCCAAGCTATTCGAGGCAGCGAAATTGGTGAAGAGGTCGACATAGTCTTTGTTAGAGGCAACGACACGATAACAACGTCGGCTCAACTGATGGAACACCCGAGTTCCTAAGAAGGACAGATCCTAGCTCCTAACCTCTAGATCCCAAACAAACTCAAGTTTCAAACGCTATAGACCCAAAAAACCTCTTGCCCATTTGGGTCTTGTATTTTGACACTGTTTAGTGTTTGGTATTTAGTGCTTACGATCTGCTTTTTTTAACTGCCAAAGAGATCTCGCCATTCGCGATGCGGTGTTTCTCACCATAAGCCTCATCAGGAGACAGACCATCGACAAGCTCATCAGATAAAGTCTCCTGCTTAATGTAATTGGCAAACGTTTTCATCACCTGACTGATGAGTGGTTCCTTCGCTTGATAATAGGTGATGATGCGGTCTGTGATGTCAAACTTGGCATTGCGACGCATACTCTGAAGGTGACGTACAAGCTCTCTACTCACTCCTTCCCCAACTAGCTCAGGACTCAGTTCAGTACCTATGGCTACCCAATATCTAGCGTCATTAGCTACGCTAAAATTTGGCATGTCTGAAGGAAATCCCTCTCGTTCCCTTGCTTCGCTCAATACGATGAGCTGTTTAACATTTATCTCTTCCATTACCTCGGTAGCTAGTTTCTCCAGAGCCTTTTTCTCTTCACCGGTCTCCACCCTGATTACAGCCTTAGCCAAGGGCTGGCGCACCTTGATCCCTGCCTTCGCCCGTGCCGCCCGCCCCAAGCTGGATATTTTTCTAGCTAGCTCGACGTCGCTACTTAGGCAGTTGTTGATTTCCGTCTCATCCGCTACGGGAAAGTCGCTGAGATGAACACTCTCTCTGGCTTCAGGATCTACAGACCGACATAGATTCTGATAGAGCTCTTCAGCAATGAATGGCACGAAGGGAGCCAGCAATTGAGACAGAGTCACCAAGCATCGATATAGCGTGCTATAAGCAGCCAGTTTGTCAGCATCACTCTCGCTTTTCCAGAATCGCCGGCGGTTTCTTCTGACGTACCAATTAGATAGATTATCCAGAAATTCCTCAATGCGGCGCGTTGCCGAAGTGAGATCATAGCTATCCAGGAAGTTGGTGACTTTCACTACCAGTCGATTAAGTTCAGAGATGATCCAACGATCCAGCTCCGTGAGATCTTTTCGCTGCACGTTCCCAGCCATCGCAGGCTGAGGGACAAAGCCATCAACCTTGGCATACAGGACAAAAAAGGAATATGTATTCCACAAAGTAAGAAGAGATTTGCGCATCGTCTCTTCAAGCATTCTGGAGTGGAACCGATGGCTGTCTTCTCCCGGCGTGGAAACCAGCATATACCACCTCAAGGCATCTGCGCCATGGTTGCTGATGATAGTCCACGGGTCCACTACGTTGCCCTTGGACTTACTCATTTTCTCACCCTCAGCATCAACGACATGCCCTAGGCAGATGACGTTCTTGAAACAGGGACGATTGAAGAGTAGAGTAGATATGGCATGTAAGCTATAGAACCAGCCCCTGGTCTGATCCACAGCTTCACAAATAAAATCAGCGGGAAAATTCTCCTGAAACTTGCCCTTGTTTTCGAAGGGATAATGCCATTGGGCTATGGGCATAGCTCCTGAGTCGAACCAGCAATCGATCACCTCAGGAACACGCTGCATTCTCCCACCGCATTTGGGACAGGCGAAGGTAATTGCATCCATATAAGGGCGGTGTAAATCCAAGTGCGTGGTTAAGCCACTGAGATTTGACTGCGCCCTTAATTCATCTAAGTTGCCAATACACTGGTAAGTGGGAAGCTCGGGGGTACTACAGACTTCACATCGCCAAACATTGAGCGGGGTGCCCCAATACCTCTCCCTGGAGAAAGCCCAATCAACGTTGTTCTCCAACCAATCGCCAAAACGACCATGCTTGATATAGTCGGGGTACCAGTTTATTTCGCTATTGCCAGAGATAAGCCTGTCTTTCACTGCAGTCGTTTTGATGTACCAGGTTTGTTTAGCATAATAGAGGAGAGGTGACTCACACCGCCAGCAGAAAGGGTAGGTGTGGGTAATTCTCTTGCTGCGGAAGAGCAGCCCACGGGACCTTAAGTCATCAAGGATGTCTTTGTCGGCATCTTTGACAAACTTGCCTGCACCAGGTAAATCCACTTTCCTTCGTGCTGGTCCAAAAACCACAGGGCCTTCACTCTTTTGAACGCATTCGCGCGCCTTAGGAGTAAAACCTGTCACCAGATTAGTCGTTACCATCCCATTCAACTCCACCGTATGAACGAGGGGTAAACCCTCCTTCTCGCCTACTTCAAAGTCTATCTCCCCATAGGCCGGCGCTATATGTACAATGCCTGTCCCTTCCTCCATGGAGACAAAATCACCTTCTATGACTCGATAAGCCTTCTTATCTTCTCTAACGTAGCGAATGTCAATATTGCTGTATAAGGGTTCATACTGTAGCCCCACCAAAACGCTACCCTTCATCACTCCTACCACCTTGCACCCGCTCAATCCTGTCTGCTCAAGTAGAGCATCAGCCACAATGAGATATCCACCGTCTACCTCTACCAAAGCGTAATCAGCCTCAGGAGCCACTGCCAAGGCCGTATTGCCCGGCAGTGTCCACGGCGTGGTAGTCCAAGCAAGAAGATAAGCAGGCAAGGTCGAGGACAGAAATGATCGAGCACATTCGCTACCTCCAGGCTGTGCTAGGTCGAGCTTGAACCTTACCCATACCGATGGGTCATCCGCTTCATCATAGCCCAAGGCCACCTCGTGAGAACTGAGGGACGTGCCACATCTGGGGCAAACCGGCGTTACTTTGTATCCCCGATAAATCAAGCCCTTGTCCCATAGCTGCTTTATTATCCACCAGCAAGATTCAACATAGCTATTGTCTAAGGTCCGATACGGATGCTGCATGTCTAACCAGTAGCCGAGGCGCTCAGTAATGTCTTCCCATTCTTTGATATATCTAAGAGCGCTCTGCCGGCAATGTTCATTGAACCGAGCCACTCCGTATTCCTCAATCTGAGCCTTGCTCTTCAAGGCAAGGGAGCTCTCCACCTCCAGCTCGACAGGCAAACCATGCGTATCCCAGCCCGCCTTTCGCGGCACATGGTAACCCTTCATTGTCTTATACCGGCAAACAGCATCCTTATACAGACGAGCTAGCACGTGATGAACTCCGGGGCTGCCATTAGCGGTAGGCGGACCTTCGTAAAAAGTATAGTGTGGTCCCTTGTCTCTTATCACAATGCTCTTACCAAAAATACCCTGCTCCTTCCAGAAGCGAAGGATATCTTCTTCCAGTTGAACGGCGTTGACCTTGCTGTTCACCTCCCGAAACATGGCTAGCCCTCTCTTGGCAAGATAACTACCTTCCTACTCTCGCCATCACCTATACTCTGAGTCGTTACATCAGGATGATCAGCCAAAGCCAGGTGAATAATACGACGCTCGTCCGGAGGCATCGGTTCCATAGGCATGGCACGGCGCCCTGATTTGACTTGCTCAGCCAAATACAAGGCCAATCTCTGCAATGAATCACGACGGTGTTTCTTGTAGCCCCCGACATCAATTGTCAACGGCACCCAAGCCTTCAGCCGTCGGACTACTATTAGCTTAGTAACGTACTCCAAGGCAACTAGAGTCTGGCCCCGCCGCCCAATCAAGATGCCCAGATCGTCACCCTCAATATTCAAGCCCAAAGGTAACTCATCTGACGCCACTTCAACCTTGCCTTGCACGCCCATTAACCCAAGTAACGTATCCAAGATTTCTGCCACGCGGCTGAGGACATCCTCTTCAGGCAAAGTTGTCGGGCTCACTCTAATCACAGCTTCTCTGCTACCCATTCCCAGAATCCCCGGCCTTCCTTCCCTGACAACCTCCACTGCGAATTGGTGACGACCCAGCCCTAGTTGCGCCTCGGCCTTCTGTATCGCCTGTTCTACTGTCTCGGCTGTTATCTCGATCATTTCCATAGTCCGATTCCCCTTTGATAATTGGCTTCGTTACCAACAGAATCTACGATCGCCTCTACAATGGCAGTTCATTTTCCCTTGACCGGCGTTGGTCCGAATGGAGAACGTAATTTGAGGTAACCCCAGCCCCCAGTGATGAAATATTGGGCTATGATACCAATTACGCTGGAAACTGCCCAGTAGAGACCTAAACCAGCGGGAAAGCTCAGACTCAGCAACCCAAACATGATGGGCATCATCAGCAACATCATCCTGCTTGTAGACTCTTGCCTAGGATCAAGAGATGGTGCCTGGGTCATCTTCTGCTGCACCCACATTGTGCCGCCAACTATGATTGCTAATACAATATCACCGCGGTTTCCCAAGTCAAGCCACAAAAAATGGCTATTCAAAGGAATTGCCTGATTCACTATGTCCCAAGAATAAAGACGCGCGGCTAGATCAAGCAAGTTCTCCGGCGTGGTAGCTAGAGCTTTCATAATGGCTTGATAGAGGGCAATCCAGATAGGAAACTGAACCAACATGGGCCATAAGCAACCCAGAGGGTTTACACCGGCTTCTTTATAAAGCTTCATCATTTCTTGCTGGAGCTTTTGTTGATTCTTGCCATATTTCTTCTGCAATTCTTGAATCTTGGGCTGCATTTCCTGCATAGCCTTGGTCGAATTGAGCTGACGCTTTGTAAGAGGCCATGTGATTAGACGCACGATTATGGTAAGGGCGATGATTGCTAACCCAAAGCTACCACCCAAAATATGGCTCAGGGCAATCAGCACATTGAGTACCGGGTTACCTACAAGAAGATTCCATACTTCCATGGGGTGCAACCATCACTTTTCAGTAGCCAAGGAAACAGGCCAACCATCTACCACTTCCCCTTTGTCAATATCCACAACATACATCGAGTTATCTTCCCCTCGAATATAAACGAGACCATCGCGGGCAGAGAAGGGACTTCTAACAGAAGCGCCAATTGAGATAGCTTTCAACGCCACTGCTTCATCTCCAAATTCGGTGCTGACGTCAAAAACATACACAGTGCCTGATTCATCAGTTATTACCAGTAGATTATCCATCAGAACAGGTGAGGAAACTATGGAGTCTTCAGCATCAAACTCCCATATTCTTTCTCCTGTTTCTGCTCCAATTGCATAGAGTTTGCCATCAAGGCAGCCGGCATACACAATGCCTTCGCTGACGATAGGAGATGCCCAGAACCAATTACCGGCGGGTTCCTCTCGGGGAAATTTCCAAATTGAAGCATTGCTGCCCATTTCTATCGCATAAAGATAACGGTCAAACGAGCCAACGTAGATCCGATCTTCATAAACCGCTGGTGAAGAAGTAAACCCTGCCTCCGCTTCAAAAGACCATCCTAGTAACTGTCCCGTTTCTAACGACAAATCATAGATATGGCCATCTAAGGTACTGACAAACAGAGTATCATCAACGATCGTGGGGCTTGTCCACAACTTGTCTGCCAAGGGCTCGGACTTCCACTTCAAGTCGCCGTAAGTCGTATCGAGAGCATAGACTCTACCGTCCGAACTCGCAACATAGATGGTTTCATTGACTACAACTGGCCTCCCCACAATAGCTCCTATTGAACCGGTCCTTGGGTAAACCCACCTTTCAGTACCGCGATCTAATGTCACGGCATGTACCTGGCCCCCATAAGTGCCAACGTAAACAAGATCACCATGCACTATCGGCGTGGTATATATAAGGCTTCGAAGACCAGCAGTATCAGGCCAGTCCCATCGCAGTTCCCGCGTCGATACATTTATTGCCACCACCCTGCCATCCCTGGTCCCCGCATAAATGATGCCGTCCTCAACTGTGGGCCCCGACCATCCACCTGCTGACTGCGATGCGCCGATGCAAGAGACCAGCACCAAAGGTAAGAGAGCGATCACTATAACGAAAAAGACCTTTAGTTGTTTCATTCCATGCTAAGGTACGGGATCGTAGCCACCCTCGGAGAATGGATTACAGCGACCTATCCTCTTGGCCGCTAGCCAGCTACCTCGGACGAATCCATATTTCTTAATTGCTTCGACTCCATAATGTGAGCACGTAGGCTGGAAACGACAAACACTAGGCAGAACCATCGACAGTGTTTTCTGGTATAGTTTAATTAACCCCAAAGCTAACCAAGTCACCCGTTGCTCTCCAATAACTGTGCCCGAGCTAGAAGCCTGGCTATTGCCCCTTCTAGCTGATGATAATCGGCATCAACTGCTGCCGACCGTACCATGAAAACGATGTCCCATCCCGGCTTTAGCGACTGCAGCCTCATTATTTCCCTCAGCAACCTCTTCAGGCGATTACGCTGCACCGCTTTACCTACTTTTTTCGTCACGGAGAAACCATATCGACTTAGATCCGAGCCGTTGGCCATCGCCTTCATCACTAGCAAGCTACTTGTCCAGACCTTACCTTGGCGGTAAACCAAAGTGTATTGTGCTCTATTTGTTAAAAAATGGGGCTCCTTCACAGCACAGAGCTAATCCGGAGTCAGCTTGTATCTCCCCTTAAGACGCCTTGTCTTAAGCACACGTCTTCCGCCTCGAGTCGCCATCCTCGCTCTAAAACCTAGGCTGCGCCTCCGGGGAATCTTCTTTGGTTGATAAGTACGCTTCGGCATTTCTCAAACCGTCGAACGCGATGGGCCGACGCCTCCTGTTTTCCAGACATGGCTCGGTGCGTAAGGTAACATAGCAAGATAACGAGCTCTCTTTATGGCTTGCGCCAAGCTTCTTTGATGCTTGGCACACGTTCTACTCCTTCGCCGTGAAACAATCTTGCCCTGACCGGAAATATACCGAGACAACATAGCAGCATCCTTATAGTCAATTGTCATGCTCCCCTTGCAGAAGGGACAGACTCCCGGTCTGGTGACAAAGTTCCTTGTGCTTCTTACTCTTCCAGTTACTCTTCCAGTATTAATCAAATCTTCTCTCCTTCATTATTACTCAAAGGGCAAATCTTCAGGCTCAATCTCCTCTCCCTCAGGAAGCGCCACCGAACCTCGCTTACCAAGGAAAAGTACACGTTCCGCAGTCACCTCAAGGCTAGTACGCATCTGCCCATCTTGTCCTTCCCAACTCCGAGCGTGCAATCTTCCCTCAACGTAAACTTGCTTCCCCTTGCTTAGAAATTGATTGCACTGCTCAGCTTGCTTACCCCAGACGCTGACTCTAAACCAGTCTGTTTCTTCCTTGTTCTCTCCGGCAGAAGTAGTGTAACGACGATTGGTAGCTATATTGAAAGATGTAACTGCCTTCCCGTTAGGTGTGTACCTCATCTCTGGATCAGAGCCCAGATTGCCAACCAGTATTGCTTTGCTTAAGCTTGCTATGTTAATCACCCACCTTTACTACAAGATATCGTAGAATATCACCAAAACTGCCAACTTCGCTTTCGAGTTCTCTCACTGATTTTGGCATTAACTTAAAACGAGCTAGAATATAATCAGCTTCCCTGAATTTTTTTACTGGGTAAGTCAGCTTTCTTTTTCCCCAATTCTTCATATCTTCCACTGCCCCACCACGGCTATTAATCGACTGAGTCACCTTGTCCACAATTTTGGACACTCCGTCTTCATCAACCTCGGGACTAATCATAGCTACTAGTTCGTAATCATGCATGCCTAGATTTTATACCACAAGCAATAAAATGGCAACAAGCCCTATGGTTTAGCCGCATACCATGTCTGAGTGCTAGAATGTCAAATCAAGCCAATGTTATAATTCCACCGATGAGACTGTCCGAGTTAGGAGAATTCGGTCTAATTAACCTCATACGCGCTGCCAGTACCAGATACCAGGATCCTGGGCGCACTCCGTGGCGAGACCTGTTGCTGGGCATTGGTGATGACGCCGCTGCCTGGCAAAGTGGTGACCGCATCCAGTTAGTCACTACAGATACTCTCGTTCAGGGTGTTCACTTTGATCTGGGCGTTATTAGCTGGGAGGAATTGGGCTGGAAAGCACTGGCTGTAAATTTAAGCGACATAGCTGCCATGGGTGGTACCCCCAAGTATGCTCTGCTTTCTCTGGCACTGCCCGCCCAACTGAAGGTGAAAAACATCTCCGACTTTATCAACAGCATCACGCACATGGCTGCAGAATTTGAAGTGGCTATAGTTGGGGGTAATGTCGCCACCGCTCCCAATATCGTTATCACGGTAACAATCATAGGCTGCTCAAAAGGCCAAGCCATGCTCGAAAGGTCAACAGCCTCCCCTGGTGAGCAAATAGCAGTTACAGGATACATGGGATTATCGGCAGCCGGCCTCCAAATGCTCACGGGAAAGACCGTCTCGGATCCTGACGCAAGAAATATCCTGAGACAAGCCCACCTTAAGCCCGTGCCCAGAGTAAAAGAGGGACAAATCCTAGTCGAACAAGGAGTCAGGACTGCTATAGACATAAGCGACGGACTTGTTGCTGACCTCGACCACGTATGCGAATCCAGCAAAGTCAACGCTAGGATAAATATGGAACAAGTACCAGTACACCCTGTAGTCACAACACATTTCCCAAACCATCAGGAATTGGCTCTGTGCGGCGGAGAGGATTATGAGCTTCTTTTTACCGCTGATAAGGCCACTGTCGCCCGAGCTAAGCAGGCCCTGAGCTGCCCGGTGACCGTAATAGGTGATATAACGAAAGAAGAGTTACCAACACGAGTACTTGTGGTAGATAGCAGGGGAACTATCATCCCCTACAAAAAAGGAGGGTGGGACCACTTCAAGAATGGAGTCTCTCACGTTAGATTCACACAGCCCTGAAGAAACTCAGCTTCTGGGAAGCTACTTGGGAGAACTAGCTCAAAAAGCTGATGTTTTCCTGCTTACAGGCGAGTTGGGGACAGGCAAGACTTGTCTAGTCCAGGGCATTGCTCGCGGCCTCGATGTCAAAGAATACGCCTTCAGTCCGTCTTTCGTCATACTGAGAGAATATCATGGCCGACTTCCCTTATACCACATTGATTTATATCGTCTGGATTGCATTGAGGAAATTGCCGACCTTGGCCTTGAGGAGTACTTTCATGGCGATGGAATCTGTGTGGTTGAATGGGCAGAGAAGGGGCTGCAGGTAGTGCCACAAGATAATCTGTTTATCTCCATGCACTATGTGGCGGTCTCCCAGACAGGAAGGTCTATCTCCTTGAAACCTCAAGGTGAGCGCTACAATGAACTGATGAAACAACTCAGAAAAGAGAGGGAATTGTGGCCCAAAATGCGAAATGCCAAACAGTGCAGAGTTTGAAAGCTAAAGGTCAAAGCCCAAAATGATAACTCAAAACGGAAGGCTTCCTAACTTCTGTTCTCTCATTTCGCACTTTTGTTTCTGCTTCTTACATTCAGGTTTTTGACATGGAATTAGCTATAGATACTTCATCCAATATCGTCGGCATTGCTTTATCTCACAAGGGCGAAATACTAGCCTCGCTAACCTGGCAAACAAGGCAGAACCATACAACAGAACTGCTGCCCAATTTAGTTTGCCTGTCGCAGCAAACCAAGGTGGAACTGCACTCTATAGAAGCAATCGTCGTCGCTAAAGGCCCGGGGAGCTTTAACGGACTTCGAGTCGGCCTAAGCACTGCCAAAGGGCTGGCTTTCACCCTACACATTCCTTTGCTTGGTATAAGTACATTGGAAGCTGAAGCCTATTCCTTCGCTTTTACCGGGCTGCCTCTGCGCGCCATTCACAAAGCTGGTCGCCAGGAATTAGCCACTGCGGTTTTTCGCCAAAAAGGTGATGAATGGCAATGCCTGGAGGCAGAAAACCTAGCCACAGTCGAGACTCTGCAGCGTCGCACTAGGCAAAAAACGCTTTTTTGCGGTGAAATTCCTGCCGACGTAGCAAGGCAAATACAGCAAAATCTGGGCAGACGAGCTATAATTTGCCAAAATAACAGTCTATCCCGAGCCAGTTGTCTAGCGATATTAGGTTGGCGAAAATTGAGCAAAGGAGAACACGATGACCTGGTCACTCTGCAGCCATTATACCTTCGCCCTCCTCATATAACCAAGCCTAAAGAGAGAACGCCCTTTCTTTCACCACGAATGGAGCAACGGAAACAAACAGATGGAACCCCCCAAATTAGATGTTGAATATACCGCACGGTTTTGTTTTGCCTGTAGCCAGGAGAACCCAATAGGGCTAAAGCTGAAACCTGTTCAGGATGGGGAGAAAGTCACTGCCGAGTTCACCGCCGGGAAGTTTCACCAAGGCTGGGGCAATGCGATTCACGGCGGTATTCTCTATACCCTCCTCGATGAAGTAACTGCTTACGCCATGCTTTGCCATGGAATCGAACTTGGCGTCACTGCCAAGAGCGAGATAAGATTCAAGCAGTTGGCACCCATCAATGAGCCCATCCAAGCATCTGCCTGGGTCACCAAATTGACAAAACGGCTTGTAGAAGCTAAAGGACTGCTCAGCCTCAAGGACAATACAGTCATAGTCGATGGTAACTTCCTATTCTACGTCTTAAGACAGTCAAAGAAGACAATTCTCTGGGACATGGATGGAGTGATTTCCGACTCCTATTCCTTTCATTTTGCTGCCTGGCAAGAGACCTTCGCCAAAAGGGGCATAGAATTCGCCAGGGAAGATTTCAGCCGACTCTTCGGCACCAGGAATGATTTCATAATCAGCAGCGTGGTGGGCAAGGGCCTCCCCCAAAGAGATGTTAAATTCATGGTACAGGAAAAGGAAGAGACTTTTCGACGAAAGGCAACGGGACACATCAAGCCATTTCCCGGGGTACTGAGGCTGCTTGGCGCCCTCAAGAAGGGAAATTTTAGATTAGGATTGGTCTCGTCAGCACCCAGGGAGAATATCGATCTGGTCCTGAGTGAGCTTGATTTGGCAGGAGTTTTCAATTGTATTGTCTTCGGTCAGGAAGTGTCGGAAAGCAAACCCAGCCCTGACATATATCTCTTGGCCACCGACAAACTGCAGGCGACGCCTACCGATTGTGTGGTAATTGAAGATTCACCCCTGGGAGTGAGAGCTGCCAAAACTGCCGGGATGAAGTGTCTGGCTGTAACCAACACACATCGACGAGAGAATCTCCAGGAGGCTGATACAGTAGTTGATTCCCTGGAAAACGTGGATTTGATTACGCTGCTCATGAGAGTCTAGAAAGGAGCCAGGAAGAAAGAAAGGAGATTAAGACCATGGAGAGAAGTCTAGTGCTTATCAAACCTGATGCCATACAGCGGGCATTGGCCGGCCAAATCATTTCTCGCTTGGAAAGGAAGGGACTGAAAATCATAGCCATGAAGATGTTGCACATGGACAAGAATTTGGCTCGACGCCACTATGCCATCCATAAAGGGAAGGCTTTCTTTGACGATTTGGTGAGTTTCATCACCTCCAGCCCACTCATCGCCATCGTCCTCCAAGGTGAAAACGCCGTACAAATAATACGACAAATGATGGGAGAGACCGACCCTGCCAAAGCGCCCAGTGGCACCATCAGGGGTGATTTTGGTATTGATGTTGGACATAATTTAGTACACGGCTCCGATTCAGCGGAAAATGCCTGCAAGGAAATCGAACTGTTCTTCTCAGCAGAGGAAATCTTCGACTACGACAGAGAGCTAGATACGTGGATCTATTGAATTCTAACTACAGGGATCGCCTTATCCCATAATTTGTCCAGTTGATAGTAATCCCGCTCTACAGGGCCGAAAATATGCACAATAACCGACCCAAAGTCGGCAAGCAACCAACCTGAGTCAGGCGTCCCTTCATTATGATGGGGTACAACGTCTCTAGCTCTCAATACCTCATCAATGCCCTGCCAGATAGCCTCAATATGCCGCTTGGTATCTCCTGTACAAATCACGAAATAATCTGCAAAAGAGCACAAAGCTCTAACGTCCAGCATAGCAATGTCCTTCGCTTGCTTTTCAGAAGCAAGTTCAGCGGCTAAGCGTGCTATTTTCTCTGCTTTCAGAAAGGCACGACCCTCCTTACATGATTGTACCACTTATGGCAATATTTGACTAAGGCTGTCTTTCCGTGTATATTCTGGGAGTTTAGCATCCTGTTGTAAGGCTAGCTTCTCTGTGAATTTGAGAATAAGATTTTTGGCATTGCAATACATCTGATATAATTGAAAAGACTGTAAAGACATGCAAGCGAAATGGTGGCGTAGTGGTTTTTTCTACCTACTGCTCTTGATAGTAGTGGGCGCCCTGATACTTGCCCGTGTCACGTCCGGAACAGCGCCCGAGCCAATAGATAAAATTGGGCTCTTCATCGACAAAGTTAAACAAGAGCAAATCGATACTATCCAGCAAAACGGTGATATCCTGATCGCCTTAAAAGGCGGTGAGGCTAAGTACAAAACCGGCTTTATTGGCAGTACTGAGGAGTTGCGCCAACTGCTCGAAAGCGAAGGGGTGGACCCCGGTATCGTTGCTTTCATAGTCGGTGGTATTGATTGGGGAGCAATAGGATTGACAGTCATTCTACCCATCGTACTGCTGGGGGCGCTATTTTACTTCTTATTCTTCCGTGCCGCTCGTGGTGCCGGAACACAAGCCTTCAATTTCAGCAAGAGCCGCGCCCGATTGACTCTCGACAAGAGGCCCGATGTAACTTTCGCCGATGTCGCTGGAACTGATGAGGCAAAAGAAGAGGTTCAAGAAGTAGTGGAATTCCTCAAGTCCCCCCAGAAATTCCAGGCACTGGGGGGACGCATACCCCGAGGAGTGCTCCTTGTAGGCCCACCAGGAACAGGTAAGACTCTGCTGGCCAAAGCCATCGCGGGAGAAGCCAAGGTGCCATTCTATTCTATTAGTGGGAGTGAGTTTGTGGAGATGTTTGTGGGTGTGGGTGCTGCCAGGGTCAGAGACCTGTTTGAGCAAGCCAAGCGTAATGCACCCTGCCTTATATTTATTGATGAAATCGATGCTGTAGGTCGACACCGTGGTGCTGGCTTAGGTGGGGGGCACGACGAAAGGGAGCAGACCCTCAATCAAATTCTGGCTGAGATGGATGGCTTCGATACCAATACCAACGTCATCGTCATAGCCGCCACCAATCGCCCCGACATCCTCGACCCAGCCCTCATCCGCCCTGGTCGCTTCGACCGTCACATTGTCATCGATCTACCCGATATAAAAGGTCGCAAGGCTATTCTTGAGGTACATGCCAAGGGCAAACCGCTGGCTAAAGAAGTCGACCTCGAAACTGTAGCTAAGGAAACGCCGTGGTTCAGCGGCGCTGACCTTGCTAACGTAATCAATGAAGCAGCCATCCTGGCTGCGCGACGCAACCGTAAAGATATCACATTGAAGGAGCTTGAGGATGCCAGTGAGCGAGTTATGCTTGGCCCAGAAAGAAAAAGCCGTGTAATAAGCCTCAAGGAGAAGGAAATAACTGCTTACCACGAAAGTGGGCATGCCTTGACCGCCAAGATGTTGCCTAATGCTGACCCAGTGCACAAAGTCTCCGTTATTGCTCGCGGTATTGGGATTGGAGGCTGGACACGCTTCCTGCCATCCGAAGACCGTCATTTATGGACTAAGTCTCAGTTTGATGATAGATTGGCAGTGAGCCTGGGCGGACGCGTTGCCGAGGAAATTACCTTTGGGGAAATGACTACCGGTGCCCAACATGACTTAGCGGAAACAACTAAGCTAGCTAGAAAAATGGTCACTGAATACGGCATGAGTGAAAAATTGGGCCCGCGGACCTTTGGCCAAAGGCAAGAACTCGTCTTTCTGGGTCGTGAGATCAGCGAACAGAGGGATTACAGTGATAAGATAGCCCAAGAAATCGATGAAGAAGTGCATAATATTATCCAGGGGGCCTACAATACCGCCAAGAAAATTCTGACCACGAATAAAGAAAAACTAAACCAGCTAGCTAAAGAGCTTATAGCTCATGAAACTCTGGATGAACCTGAGCTCAATAAAATATTTGAAGGTTTAGCACCACAGCCAACCCCAAGCTAAATCAAAAGGCAAAGGTCAAGTCAAGATTCAATTTTTTGATTTCCTTTCACGGAGTCGAGCCGGCTACTTTCTTTGGCGACAATATCCTCATCTAGCTTGACAAATAGTGGTTCCGGTTGGCGCAGTACCTGCCCGGGAGGCAAAGATTGGATCTTCCAACCTCCTTCTTTCACAGTACCATCAAATCCCAGGAAAGAATGTAGCCCTTCGGAACTGAAGGGGAGGAAAGGATACAGAATAGTCTTCAATGCTGCCAGTACAGAGAGGACAGTGTAGACGGATTTAGCTGAAGTCTGTCGGTTCGTCTTAATTGTCTTCCAAGGAGCTTGTTCGTCAAGGTAGCGATTAGCTTCCTGCGCCAGAGACATAGCCTGCCTAATTGCTTCTTTGAACTCACAGTGGTAAAGCAGCCCATCGACGCTCTCTAACGCAACTTCAGCCCCGTGAATCAAGCGCTGGCTGCGTTCGTCCAGTTCACCGGGCGCAGGCACAGCCCCATTGAAATTGCGATACGCAAAAGTAAGAACACGATGAGCTAAATTCCCGTAAGTGGCTACCAACTCATTATTATTACGACGGAGGAATTCGTGCCACGAAAAATCACTGTCCCCGCTTTCCGGCATGTTCGCAGCCAGAGCATATCTCAAGGGATCCGGCTTGTACCGTTCCAGGTAATCAGGGAGCCAGATTGCCCAGTTACGGCTGGTAGAAAGCTTCTTGCCCTCTATGGTCAGAAACTCATTAGCCGGAACATCGTAAGGAAGATTAAGACCGCCACAACCCATCAACATCGCCGGCCAAACAAGGGTATGAAAAAAGATATTGTCCTTGCCGATGAAATAGAAACTCTTGGCATCGCCTTGCCAGAAATCTTGCCAGGCGTTATCGTCCCCCTGCAGTCTTGCCCATTCCTTGCTTGCCGATAGATAACCGATGACTGCTTCGAACCACACGTAAATACGTTTACGTTCAAAGCCCGGTTGCGGCACAATTACTCCCCAATCCAAATCACGGGTGATTGCTCTATCCTTCAATCCTTCATCCAAGAATTTCCACGTGGTGCTAACCACATGATGTCGCCAACCGGTCTGTCCTTTTATCCAGCCGGTCAACTGGTCCTGAAAGGAAGAAAGACGCAGAAACAAATGCTCCGAAGACTCAAAACGAGGCGGAGTAGCACAAATGTGACACCGAAGGTCTTCGAGCTCCCCTGAATTCAAAGGCTTGCCACACTCATCACATTCATCGCCTCGCGCTCTAGCGAAGCCACAGTTGGGACAAGTACCTTCCAGATAGCGGTCGGGAAGGAACCTTTGACACTTAGGGCAATGAGCTTGAAGCATCCTATCTTTGTAGATATAACCCTTGTTGAGCAAATTGAGGAATATGCTATGAGTAACTTGAGCGTGATTTGCTGTACCAGTGGTAGTAAATAAATCGAAGGAGATGCCCAGCTTATTCCAGCAATCAATAAACTGTTGGTGGTATTTGGCCACTACCTCTTGTGGCGTAGTGGATTCTCTCTCTGCACGAATTGTAATCGGGGCCCCGTGCTGGTCGCTGCCGGAAACCATGAGCACTTTATTGCCCTTAAGACGATGATACCGCGCAAAAATATCGGCTGGTAGATAGGCACCAGCGATATGTCCTAGATGCAACGGACCATTGGCATAGGGCCAGGCAACACCGATGAAAATGTGCTCGCTCAAATTATCACCGAAAGATTATTCTATTGTAAATCATTGACTGACCTATGTCATTGCCCCGAACTCCGCCTCAGACGATGATTACCGAAATCTATTCCTTCGGGAGAAAGGTGATTATTTGCTTTCCTTTCTCTGTTCCATATGAGACATAATCATGGCTCTGACAACAATCTATACAAAGACGCTGCCGTTCATCCCCCTCCCCGTCGAGCAGAAGATAACGTTCCCCATGTTTGATAGGACGATGACAGCCATCACATTCTACCTTTCCTGTAGCAATACAACCTCGGCGCATTTTCGCTCCTTCCTTTCCTGAAATTTCAGCCAGGCTCGACTCTTACCTTCAATAACGAGACTAAACTCCCCTCTCGGTTCGACAAAATGTTCCCTGGCCTGGCTCACCCTGCCCCGGAAAATCTCTTCGTGAACTTTAGTAAGCTCACGGCATACGGACACTCTTCTATCCCCTAGGACTTCCTCAATGTCACTCAACGCCTCCCTTAGGCGATGTGGTGTCTCCAAAGCCACTATAGTTCTGGGCTCATCGACGATTGAACTGAGAAAGCGCTGCCTTTGTCCCTTGCGGCGAGGCAAAAACCCGACATAAACAAACTGATCGGTCGGCAACCCGGACACAACTAGCGCCGTAACCACCGCCGAAACACCGGGGATCGGCACCACGGAAATTCCCCGTTCGACAGCAGCAACAATAAGATCGTAACCAGGATCACTTAGCCCGGGCATGCCAGCTTCCGAGACCAGAGCCAGGTCCTCCTTCTCGAGATAACCCAGTAAATAGTCAAGCTTGGCTCTTTTAGTATGCTCATGATAACTGGTCAACGAAGTCTCTATATTATACGCATCAAGCAAGCGGCGCGTTTTACGCGTATCTTCAGCAGCAATAAGTTTCACTTCACCCAAAAGGCGCAAGGCACGCAAGGAAATGTCCTCCAGATTGCCGATTGGTGTAGCGACGACGTAAAGAATAGCCATGAGCTAGAATTATACTCGATAGCTATAATTTTATCTACAAATGTTCTTGACTTTGCACCGTTATGCTTGTATAGTTTGCTGCAATTTCTATCAAGGTAAAGAAAAATGCCTCACCCTAAATTCAAAGAAGTTGAACGCGCTTACGGATTCGATGAAGTCTCACTTGTGCCAGGAGACGTAACCCTTAATCCTGACCAAACCGATATAGACTTTACCGTAAGAGACTACACGTTGTCCATTCCCGTCCTGGCTTCAGCCATGGATGCCATCGTTGACACCGCCTTTGCCATTAAATTCAGCAACCTTGGCGGGCTAGCCGTCCTTAATCTGGAAGGCGTGCAGACAAGGTATGAAAACCCCGATGAGATCATGAACCAACTCGCCCGAACCCCCGAAAAAGAGGTTACCTCCCTTCTCCAAGGAATTTACTCCGAGCCAGTCAAGGAAAAGCTCATCAGCCAACGCATTGGAGCAATAAAGCAGGCTGGGGCCATCTGCGCCGTATCCGTAACTCCGGCCAACACAAAACGGTTCGCGCCCATAGCCAAGGATGCCGGGATGGATATACTCGTCGTGCAGTCTACCGTCACCACAGCACGGCATATCTCTAAGAGCTATCGGGGACTCATCCTGCCTGAGCTAGGCCAACAAATGGATTTGCCCATCATAGTGGGTAATTGTTGTACCTATAGCGCAGCACTAGAGCTAATGAGAACAGGAATCGATGGCGTCCTGGTTGGAGTAGGACCCGGAGCTGCTTGTACCACCCGTGAAGTCATTGGCGTCGGAGTTCCCCAGATCACTGCCACCTTTCATTGTGCCGCTGCCAGAGACGCGTATCTCAAAGAGAGTGGTAAATACGTATCAGTGATAACAGATGGCGGTATTCGCACAGGTGGTGATTTATGTAAAGCATTCGCCGCTGGTGCCGACGCTGTAATGATTGGCTCGCCCTTAGCTCAAGCGACAGAAGCGCCAGGCAAAGGCTATCACTGGGGCATGTCCCATTCCCATCCGGCTCTGCCTAGAGGGACACGTGTCCGAGTTGGTACTACCGCTTCATTGGAGCAAATTCTCTTCGGTCCCACTACCGTCACCAACGGCACTCAGAACCTGGTTGGCGCTCTGCGCACCGGCATGGGAGTATGTAGTGCCCGAACCATCAGAGAAATGCATAAAGTCAGGATGATTATTGCCCCGTCTATAAAGACTGAAGGGAAATATTTTCAGGCAACCCAGAATGTCCCTTGAGTTTATAGAAACGCAGAAATACAAAACCAGACCCCAAAGCCGGCTAGAATCAAACCACAAACACTAAACACAATTCTCTCCACCTTCGGTGTCCACCATCGCCTTGACTCGAATGTGCCTACGGAGAGGAATTCACTCCACACGAAATCACTGGGCAAATGCACTACAGCAAGCAAAATAACACCGATAAGCCCAAACCTGGCAGCACCAGCTATCAAAACTGCACCCGCAGTGGCCCACCATATGTAGAAAGCCGGATTGGTTCCCGTAATGACAACGCCTGTTACTAAAGAGCTGGCTGGTAGACCACCCACTACACCAGGTGTCTCACGAGTGCCTCGAAACATGCGAAAACCCAGGTAAAGCAGCACCAAGCCACCGACGATATATATGACTTTGTCCGCTTGAGCAGAGCGAATAGACTGCCCGACAAAGTAGATCAAAGCTATGAGTGGTATCTCGATAACAGCGTGTCCGGCAGCAATCCAGGCACCAGCGTGTCTGTCACTATAGCCCTTGGCTATGGTAGCCGCAGTCATCGGTCCGGGTAACATAACGCCAGTGAGAGAAACTCCTGCTGCCGATAATAGGAATAGGCCCAGGCTTGTTTCCATGATTTACTTAGGGCAAAACCGGATTCGGGCCACATTTCCTCTTATTCTTCATCCTCCTCATCTTCCCCGCCAGCCACACTTTCACCGTAATGAGGGAGCATTACACCTGCCCTGGCTCGCCGACCTCTGGCTCCTCTGGGCAGGTCGCCAATCATCTTCTTTAGCTCGGCCAATGCTTCACCCGACTGCGCTGAGGGAGTCACTATGCCATCTACTCCAGCTTGCCATAGACTTGTCAGTTCCTCCCTTGTAGCCAAAGAAGGCAAAACCATGATGACCGGCTTCTCCAACAGTTCGACGAACCTCCGACACACAAGCAGGTGCTCCACAGCCACAAAAGAATTCCCGCCTCCATTCACGAACACACCATCCACTTCAAGGCCATTAATAGCTCTCACAAGGCCCTGATCTAACGAAGGCTCTATCATCAAGAATTTGCCCACTTCTCTTTCGCTCAGGATTCCCGCCGCTCCCTTAATATCAAAGACCACAAAGTCGCAGCCCAAGCTCGCAAGTTCATCTATTTCTTTTTCGTTCATGCCTTTCACAAATACTCCCAGCGGGACATCACCAACACCTTCGACCACTTGCCCAATAGTCTTGGTGCTTGTGCCTTCACTCATTACCAACCCGGCATCGACATGGACTTCAGCCACGATTTTGGCTTCCTTGACCTGTACTCCAGACAGTCCCACAATAAGCAACATTGAGGGACTTCTTACCTCGGAGACAGCGGGATGAAAACCTATGGGCGAGGTTGAAGACTTCGAAAGATTCTGCAGTTTATCTACAAATTTACTCATATTACCCCCAGCCAGCGGTCGGATTCGAACCGACGACCGACGGTTTACGAAACCGCTGCTCTACCCCTGAGCTACGCTGGCACAGAAACCAAATTTTAGTCCTTACTCATGCTTATGTCTACTTTTGGGCTTTTCAGAGACAACCGTCAGCCTAGGACCACATAGTAATTAGGCTGGCCAAAGTCTTACTCAAACCGAAGATGGTTGAGATTAACTCCTGAACCCTGTTCTTCACACGAAGTCTCTTTGCCCAGAAAGACCAGGATATATTAACCTCTACATGCTGCCCAGAATCATCGCCAGGCAGATGAGGGATCCCATACCCATCATGCAAACAAGGGTCAGAATATAGGCCAGCCTGGGGCCCGGGCGCGTGGCAAAGAGCCAGGCGCACACCATACCCACAGCGATAAAGGCCAGATCAAGGTATAGATAGATTGGTCTGAATTCACCTGTGAAGTACGCAGCCAGGCTCAGAGCATACGCAATGAGCAAGCAGATTGCCGTGAACTGTGCAGTACGTCTTACTCCATAGCGCTTTGGCAGAGTCTGTACCCGAGTCACTTCATCCTGCGGGAAATCGCGGATGTCAATCATCCCTCGTCCACCAAACATAGCCAAGAAAAACATGCTGGCCAAAAGCCACAACCCCAGGCTCAGGCGGCCGCTCACACCACCCATAATCGCATAAAGGCCTTGCAGCAAGCCCAGACTAAATGCACGAGTTAGAGGACGTTCAAGAAGATGTAGTGCCAACCCTACGATGACGGCTAGAATCATACTCCATGGCAGCAGAGCCCACGGTGCAACCAGAAGTGTCACCGCGAAGCTAATGGCGACGAAGGTCATTGAGAAGGCGAGTCCCATCGCTGGAGATAGGGACCCATCCGTCATAGGATTGTGGCGCATCTCTGCTCGAGGTCCCACGGCATCCAGGTCACGATCCGCATAGAAGTCTAAAGAGAAGCCCCCCACAGCCAAACACCAGCCTGCCAACGTCATCCACAGCGCGTTTGTCACTCCGGCATCGGCAACGAAGGCCGCCGCACCAGTAATCATGGCCACCATCACGGTGCGATTAAGACGCAGCAACCAAAAGAAGGCTAAAGGTTTAGAAAACTGTGCTTTACGTTCAGCCATGCCGTTTCTCTCAGTGCACTGTCTGGGCACCGCTAAGTATAACAGTCTCACAAGTCAGTATGAACGTTCTTGTTTTGCAGGCGCTTCTCTCAGTTTTCAGACTAGGGAGTTGCAGAAGCCATTAGAATGCTCACTTCTCAGGATTATCGCCACTGGACAACTATAGATTCCCTTCGGAAGAGACGAACCGCGGTCCGCAGCGTGATGAAGTCAGCGATGATAATTACCAGCGCCAGCACAAGAATCAAGGAAGGAGTGAACCATATAATTCCGGTGACCTGAATGCCAATGAGAGCCAGCACGGGAAAGATGATGACTAGAACTGTGTTCTGTGCGCTCCGGGCATCTTTTGCTCGCGAAGAGCCAGTAACCCCCAACATGAAGCTCAGAGCCGCCACTGCAGGCGTAAGCAGGAACAAGGTAAGAAACCATCCCGCTGTGACCACAAATCCGGTGAGGTGTCCCCACCCCAATCCCGACACTACCACCAGGAACACTCCTGCCGACAGCCAGGTTACCACTAATGCCGGTATCGCTCCCGCCAGTGCCTTGCCTAACAGGAGCTCCCAAGTTTTGACCGGTGTCGCCAGGAGACCTTCAAGACTGCCAGAGAGCTTTTCCTCAACGATGCTGAAGGTCGCCACGCTGATTGCGATCATGGTTGGGATGAGAAGCAGGAAGAAGTTGAACTGACTGAGCAGGAGCACAAGAAGCTGCTCATTGGCTGGCAGCTGAGCTACGCCGGGTATTGCCACCACAAGTTTCTGCAGGGCAGTTTGGAACACTTGAGTGGTCAACATGCTCCCGCCCGCGAACTTAGAAGCTAGCCAGATGTAAAGTATTCCCTGCCCCACGATCAGAAATGGAACCAGCGTTATGAGAAAAGCGCTGTTGAGGTCTGTAAACAGTAGTGTCCACTCTTTCAGTAGAATGTTCCGAATGCGCCTACGACTCATTTTGATTCTCCTCACGGATCAGTCTTAGGTAAACGTCCTCAAGCGGATACTGCTTTTCGGAGACGCCAATCACCCTGCCTCCTGCTTCCACAATTGCCTTCACCAGCTCAGGGCGGTTACGCTCGGAGTCGGTCAGTTCCAAGATAAGCTGACTTCCTTCCTCACGGACATCTTGGACAAATGGGAGCCTTTTCACTATCTCCATGACTTGTGCGTCTAAAGCTTCCAGCTGTACTATTATCTGGCGACGAAAGAAGCGCCGGCGCAATTGTTCCGGGGTATCCAGAGCGAGGAGTCTGGTATGAATCACGGCAATGCGGCTGCAGACCACTTCCGCCTCAGTGAGATTATGGGTAGAGAGAAAGATAGTGCGTCCTTCTTCACGCAGGGTGCGAATCAACCGACGTACTTCTCCCGCTGCTTCCGGGTCCAGTCCGGCAGTGGGCTCATCCAGAAACAACACCTTCGGCTCGTGTACCAGAGCCCGGGCCAGCGCCAGCCTTTGCTTCATTCCCTTCGATAACGTACCGACCTTGCTATCGCGTCGCTCCCACAGTCCCATTATTTTAAGGTATTTCGCCACCTGAGACTGCGGCTCAATCGATGGATAAAAACTGGCAAAATATTCCAGGTTGCGCCTTGCGCTAAGCCGATCGTATAAACCGGGCGTCTGTGTAAGCATACCAACCACCTCGTGCAGTTGTTCTATGTCCCGGTCAGTTCTATGACCAGCTACGATGGCGTAACCTTTCGTGGGTGCGATCATTCCGGCCAGCATACGAATGGTGGTTGTTTTCCCTGCTCCATTGGGACCGAGAAAGCCTAGAACTTCACCAGCTTCGATTGTCAGGGTCAGGTCTTCGACTGCGGCGGTTTTCCCGAAGTGTCGAGAAAGGCCAAATGTCTCGATTATTGGCATGAACTGCTAACTATAGCAGCCTCTTGACTTAGTGTAAACAGAGATGGCTACGAATGTTTCTGTCAACTTTCAGAGCCCGGCAACATCAGTTTCTTAGTCGTGATCTAGCGCTTGAAGACAGGCTTGCGCTTATCTACGAAAGCCTGTATCCCTTCTTTCCCATCAGGGTGTTCCGCACAACTGCAAAGTCCAAGGCGCTCTCGTTCGATGTGCGTTTCAAAAGCATTATTGAATGAATCTGTAAGCAGCTGCTTTGACCAGCCGAAGGAATGGAGCGAGTGATTGCTCAATTCGTGAGCCATACTTACCGCTTCCTCCAGAGAGCGCCCATCATCTACAACTTTGGTCACCAGCCCCCATGTCAATGCCTGCTCAGAAGAAATAGGAGCATCAAATCCAGCTATTTCCAAGGCACGTGCCAACCCTACAATCCTCGGCAGCATGAAGGTGCCTCCGCCATCGATGCAAAGCCCATTTGATGTATAGGCCTGCCTCAGAGTAGCAGACCGAGCCATAACTCGAAAATCACAAGCCAGCGCCAGCGAAAATCCACCGCCGGCTGCAATTCCATTAATAGCTGCTATAACCGGTTTAGGCATCCGACGAATCTCTAGTATTGCCTGATGAAAACTTGCTGACAACTTGTGAAAGGCCCCAGAGGGCCCGAGCAGGAATTCGGAGATCCATCCGAGGTCACCGCCGGCACAAAATCCTTTGCCCTCACCCGAGATCACCACGCCCCGTACATTGTCATCGACGGCAAGCATAACAACATGGCGTGCAAAATGCTCGACCATATCATGATCGAAGGCATTGAACACTGCCGGACGGTTTAGAATTAGCTTGGCTATTCCTTCATCCTGTGTCATTGCTATGAAATCCGACATACTCTTAACCCCCTTTTTCACGTCTCTATTTTGTTGTTACCACTTGATTCTAAAGATAATATCACAAGTCCCATTGCAGCTACTGGTGTCTTTCTCGTTTATCACCTCCCCGTCAAGCCCCATAGCCTGGTACCAGGAATCGAATCTCAGCCTTGCCGCACACTGATGCATAGCTGTAGTTCCCGCCTTACTCACCATCTTGTGGACATAGCATTCCATTACATGCCCCACGAACGTGTTATTGTCCGCTACCTTGAATTCATATTTGTGCTCTTCGGGGAAATAAAGAAGAGAGGCAATCTCCATCAATGCTTGTAGATCCTCTATATTTCTGACCTCACCAAAGTCGGTCTCGGCTAGCAGTTGTTTTATTTCTGTCCTGGCTATGGACCTGACTACAGCGAGATTCAGCTTGGTGGCAGTATCGAAACCAAACTGTTCCACCGATTTCACAAACCACCTGCCGTCATGTAGCAGCCATATATTGCGCAGCAGCTTCTCTTTCTGTTGCGCCGTAAGCTTGCCTTTTTTCACACTCATACTCCAGGACCCTCCCTGCAGAGACCTAGCTGTTCAGTCCCCACCACCATTTGACTACTTGTCAAAAGTAAAGGTGATCTCTCTAAAGCATTTGCCGTCCGTGTGCATCATACAGCCATTCGCCTGTGGAGAGACGCTGTATTTCATTCCCAGACCGTCAAGCCAGCCATAGATTCTTTCAAAAATACCGCACTGATATTGCCCAACGGCACCTAATTGCTTTATTCCTTCATAGGCAAAGCATTTATCAAAATCACCACGGAAAACGTTTTTCGCAGGATAGCCATAGGAAAACTTCATGAACTCCCCTTTGACTATGCCCCAAATAGCGTCATTCAGCGATTTGAAATCCTCGAATGTTCTCACCCTATCCACGCCTAAGGCCTTCTGGATTCTTTTGATCTCTATGATTCCCATGGCCCTGACAGCAGATTTGTTTATCTTGTTCGTCCTCTCAATACCGCATTCCTGTAAGCAGTGATAGAACCACATGGCGTCATGAGTCATCCAGTTCCTGATTAAGATTTCCTTTAGCTCATCTTTCTCGAGTGTCTTCATGTTCGGCGTTTTCCCTGTCTGCACTACCCAAACATCTACGACTCACTCTCGCTTGCGTTCCTCCACCCGCACTTCCATGACAACATGCCCCCAGCCACCGCAGTTGACGCCGACATCAACACATCCTATCCGTTTGAACCGCATCTCATTAGGGTCCACGCCGGCATAGAATAGCTCCTGTGCCGCATAAATTAGTGTCGGCATGGAATGCAAGGCACCAAAACAGATCCTTTTCGGGCAAAGCTTGGTCAGCAGATTGCCAGCACCGTCAAAATAGAACCGATCACCAACCTTATGCTGACTGTTACAGCCATGTGATTCCACTACTTCTACAACAATCGTCTTGTTCAACAATGCCGGTGCCTTACAAATGACGTCCTCGTTCCTCGGATTTTCTCTGAATTTCTTCATTTCCTTATCACTGTAACCGAGGTGCTCTTGATAGAATTTCCAGACATCTTTGCTAACTTTCATTTTGTTCCTCCGTTATAACGATTTGTTATCAGTAACATAACAACATATAGTAACCTTGTCAATAGGATTTATAACAAACCGTTATATACCTTATAAAAATCCTTCCACCGTAGCACAAAAAGTGATAGAATCCACATGTGGTCCCTCCCAGCATCGGCATCAGAATTCAGCAGGCCAGAGAGGAACTGGGCATCACCCAGCAAGAACTGGCAGCCAAGTTAGGCTGCACGCAGGCAGCCTTATCCAATTATGAGCTCGGCAAGAGACGCCTTTATCTCACCAACCTGGAACGAATCGCCAGCGCCTTGGGAAAATCCCTTAGCTACTTTACAGAACCGGTCGCCGATGAAGACGACACCCGAGACTGGGCTCGATATCCTCATCGGTAAGATGTGATGCGTCACACATTCTGAGTGGTTGGGCAACGAACGGAGCTTCTTCCATTGCCTCTTTCTTATCCCCTGGAGCATTCTAATTCTCTACTAACTGGGCAGCTCTCTTCTTGCGCAAAATCACCCTGGCTGCTACCAGCGCTACTAAACCAGAAATTAGAAGCGCTTTTCTGCCATCCGGCATAGGACTCCAAAATTGCTGCTGCAAGGAGTCCATCAATTCGCCCCGACTAATGCTGGGAACCTGGAATTGCCTTCCACCTGTTTCGGGATCGTACTGATAAAACTCGACTTGAGGATTCTCAATTGAAGTCTCCTGCTTACGCTCGTAGTCTACCCAGATGTGCATAGGAGATGAACGGATTTGATAGGAGATATTTTTCGCTTCTAGAACGGATGCCAAAACCAGAGCTCGGGCCTTGCAATCTCCTCCTTCGTGCTCCAGTATCTGTTTCACGGTTGGACAATACCAAGGCATGCCATAAAGTTCCCAATCACGGTGATAAGGTATCCTAGCAAGGACTGTTTTCTCTATCTCTGCAGGGTCAGACGGAAGATCATTCAGCATAAACTCAACAGCGCCAGGGTCAGCATCAAAGTTAAGAACCCTTTGGATACTGACGATCAAGTTCACAGGATTGGGATACAACACAAAAAGAATCCACAGTATAAGTATCAAAGGAAAATATCTGCGAAACACTCTCTTAAACATCTTCAAACCTTTCAAAAACGCCAGATACAGACGTAGATACCTGATTCATCAGGCACAATTGCCCAATGAATTGGGAAACTACTTTTTCTTGCGTTTCTCAACCTCTATTTTCCGCAAAGTCTCTTCATCGACGCCGAAGTGGTGTGCTATTTCGTGGCGCACAACTTCCCCCACCTTTGCCTCAATTTCGTAGCCAAAGCGGCATTGCGCTTCTATGGGCCTTTGAAAGATGCTTATCTTATCAGGCAAGACTAATCCGTACCCTCGCCCTCGCCTGTTTCGAGGCACACCCTCATAAAGGCCAAGGAGTTGCCCAGGGCTCTTTGTCTTAGCCTGTCTCAGTTGCACTGCTGTGGGCCACTCTTCTACCACGACATCAACATTTTCCAGCTTGCGTTGAAATTCCAGTGGCAAACTCTCGATTGCCTTCGTCACCAGATCTTCAAATTTCTCTCTCTCCATGTCAAGAGAACACAGACATTACCAACAGAAGTGAAGAATGTCCACTTCCATGTTATCACCGCAGCATGCTACTAGACAAGCATGCAGCAGTCAATGGTATCATTAAAACCAATCCTTCATATTGGTTGAGCCGGCCGCAGTACAAGAGCGGCTTTTTTGTTCACGAAACGCAATTGCCTCAGCCTATCCTGTCATCAAAATGAGCTTTCTTGACGAAGGATGAGAATTAAGATAGGCTATTAGCTTAAATCTCAAAGGAGAGGTGTTAAATTGCAGTGCCGTGGCATCAGAGGGGCTATCGCGGTTTCAGCAAACAGTAGAAAAAGCATCCTATCAGCCACTGAGAAGCTGCTTTCGAAAATGGTCAAGGCCAACGAAATTGAAACTAAGGATATCGCCGCTATTCTTTTCACCACGACGCCAGACTTAGATGCTGAGTTTCCTGCTGCGGCGACAAGAGAGCTGGGATGGCCATCCGACCTCGCTTTGCTCTGTGGACATGAAATGAATGTTCCCGGTGCGTTACCCCGCTGTCTGAGAGTCCTCATGCTCGTAAACACAGAGAAGGGATCCGATGAAATTACACATGTTTACTTAGGAGAGGCAAAGAAGTTGAAGGACAAACCATCACCCGCGATTGGAGGCAAGACATGATTGTAGTCATGAAGACTAACTCCAGGCCTGATGACATCAGCAAAGTCACAAAGCGAATCGAAGACTTCGGTCTAGAAGCACACATCTCAGAAGGTGTCGACCATACCGTTATCGGCGTGTTGGGCAAAGTTTTCACGGAGCTTCGTGATGCCTTAGAGTTGCTCCCCGGGGTAGAACAAGTTCTACTCGTGAGCAAGCCCTACAAACTAGCCAGTCGGGAGTTTCACCCCCGAGATACGGTGGTCGAGGTAAAGGGCGTAGCCATTGGGGGCAGCGAAATAATCGTCATGGCTGGTCCCTGCGCCATAGAAAGCGAGGAGCAACTCCTAGCCACTGCTCAGGCAGTCAAGGCCGCCGGTGCCACTGTGCTCCGCGGGGGCGCCTTCAAACCACGTACGTCGCCTTACGACTTTCGGGGGTTAGGGGAAACAGGACTGAAAATACTGGCCGCGGTAGGAAAGGAAAACAAGATGCCGGTGATTACCGAAGTCATGTCGCCGGACCAGGTTGATCTAGTAGCCAAATACGCAGATATACTTCAGATCGGCGCCAGAAACATGCAAAACTTCATCCTGCTCGACGAGGTCGGCAGAACAAGGAAGCCAGTGTTGCTTAAACGCGGTTTGTCATCTACTATTCAAGAGTGGCTGCTGGCCGCCGAATATATTCTTGCTCAAGAAAATGAACAGGTTATTCTTTGCGAACGAGGTATCAGAACCTTTGAGACCCATACCCGTAACACTATGGACGTTAGCTCTATACCAATTATTGAGAAAGTCAGCCATCTGCCCATTATCGCCGATCCCAGCCACGCTACAGGCAAATGGTACCTGGTAACGCCCCTGGCATTAGCAGCAGTAGCTGCCGGGGCAGATGGACTTCTCATAGAAGTACATCCTAATCCCGACATGGCGCTCGCCGATGGTCCTCAATCACTCAACTTTGATAGCTTTCGCCTCTTAATGTCTCAACTGTTACCGATAGCCCAAGCTAGAAATAGACAACTAGCTGCTCAAAGCGCGAAGGGCAAACCCTAGGACCATGCAAATCGAGCAAGAGCTAGCCAACATAACTCCTCAAGGGGAAACACTCCTTACCATAGGCGTGTTTGACGGTGTCCATGCCGGGCATCGCTACCTGCTAGAAACACTGCACCAGCGAGCAGGAGAGAGGAATTTGCTTAGCGGAGTAGTCACCTTCAATCCCCATCCCCAATCGGTGTTGCACCCTGATGATCAATTGCCCTGGCTCGGCGACTTGGACGACAGGGTCACGATCTTCCAAGAGCTAGGTATCAACATAGTTGCAGTGTTGACATTTACTTCCAAGTTAGCCCGGCTAAGCGCGCGGGACTTCATGTCATTGCTTAAGAGACACCTGAGAATGCAGGGCCTCATGGTGGGGCCTGACTTCACTTTAGGACGAGCCGGGGAAGGCAATATCGACCTGCTCCGTACTCTGGGAGGTGAAATGAAGTTCACTGTGGAAGTCATCCCTCCCTATACAATCAATGGCGAAGTAGTGAGCAGTACTCTCATCCGCCAAGCACTAATTCAAGGCGACATGAAGAGAGTAGAAAAACTAATGGGACGAGATTTCTACCTCACGGGCAAGGTCATCACATCCGACAAACGCGGCCGAGTTCTGGGATTTCCCACCGCCAATCTGGATATAAAGCCACAACAAGCATTACCAAACAATGGCATCTATGCTACTGTCACCAAGGCAGATGGCAAGCAGTTCCCTTCGGCAACCAACATTGGGACCCGTCCTACCTTTGGGAAAGGGAAGAGGATGGTCGAAACTCACCTGTTAAACTATAAAGGTAATTTATATGGCAAACAGATAAGAGTAGAATTTGTGCAGAAATTAAGGGATGAAAAACGTTTTCCCTCCTCCAAAGAACTGAAGACACAAATCGAAGAGGATGTCCGAAAAGTAGAGGCGCTGCTAGGCAAAGACTTAAGATGACTGACACAAGGTTTGCCACCCTGCTGAAACGAGGAGTGGCTGAGATCATAACAGAGGCGGAGCTATTAAGGATGCTCAACTCGGGGAGAATCCTGAACCTGAAGCAGGGGTTTGATCCCAGTGCTCCTGACATCCACCTCGGGCATGTAGTGGGCCTGAGGAAACTGCGACAGTTTCAGGAGCTGGGACACAAGGTCACTCTTATAGTCGGCGATTGGACAGCCAGAATTGGCGATCCCAGCGGTCAGTCAGCTACGCGCCCGATGCTTTCCACGGATGAGATACAGAGCAATGCTCAAACGTACATGGAGCAATTCTTCAAAGTGGTGGATAAGGATAGAACGGAGCTGAGATGGCAAAGCGAATGGTTTTCCCAGTTCACCTTGGATGAAGTAATTAGGCTAACCAGCAAGTTTACCATTGCCCAGCTTCTAGCCAGAGAGGATTTTAGCAAGCGGTATAGTTCTGGCACCCCCATATCTCTGGCTGAAATGCTTTACCCCTTGCTTCAGGGCTACGACTCAGTAGCAATCAGAGCCGATGTTGAATTTGGCGGCATTGACCAGAAGTTTAACTGCCTCGTGGGCAGAGAGCTCCAACAAAGCACGCGGCAACTTCCCCAGCAAATCTTCCTTGTTCCCCTCTTGATTGGCACTGATGGTCATCAAAAGATGAGCAAGAGCCTGCACAACTACATAGGAGTCTCTGAGCCTCCACGGGAAATATACGGCAAGGTGATGTCCATCCCTGATTCCCTTATCCTGGATTATTTTGAGCTAGTGACCGACGTTCCTGAAGAAGAGATTGCTGAATTCAATGAGCAACTGAAAACACACTCCGTTAACCCAATGAACCTGAAGAAGCGATTGGCTCATGAAATTGTCAGACAGTTTCATGGCAAGCAGACAGCGGATAATGCTCAGGAGCACTTCCAAGGACAGTTTCAGACGCGAGAACTTCACAAAATGGAGGCGACAGCTAGTATTGGTCTCAAAACTAGCGCTGAAGTCATCATCACTAGAGACATGCCGAGGTGGCTTGTGGATAACAAATTTGCGAATAGTATGAGCGAAGCCAAAAGGTTACTCGCTCAGGGCGCTGTTCGGATAATCCGAGCAGATGGAACCAGAGAAGTGGTCAAAGACGAGAATGTCGAAATTAAACCTGGTGATGGAATTAAAGTCGGTAAGCTCCGCTTTGCCAAAATCGTCGATGCTGGCAAAGAAGGAATTTAATGAGGAGGTAAAAATGCAGCTACGTATTCCAGGACCAACACCTTGCCCCCAGGAGGCTCTTGAGGCGATGGGGCGGCAAATGATAAACCATCGGGGGGGAGAATTTGGCAGAATCCTCAATTCAATAACGGGGAAACTGAAACAGGCGTTTCAGACCAAGGGAGACGTTTTCGTACTTACCACTTCGGGCACCGGCGGCCTGGAGGCAGCCGTTGTTAATACTCTGTCGCCAGGAGACAAGGTTTTGTCACTTGCCAACGGATTTTTCGGCGACCGCTTTGCCGATCTTGCTGAAGAATATGGCGCTGAAGTAATCCGCTTGAACTTTGAATGGGGGAAGCCAGTTGACCCCGATGCCGCAGAAGAGGCACTAAAGGCAAATGCCAATATCAAGACAGTGCTGGTAACTCACAATGAAACATCCACAGGGCTGACCAACGATATTAAGGAGATAAGCGCCGTGGTCAAGAAATTCGATAAACTTCTCCTTGTTGACGCTATCTCAAGCCTGGGCTGCATCAATTTGCCTACCGATGACTGGAATTGCGACATAGTGGTCACTGCTTCGCAGAAGGGATGGATGGTGCCTCCCGGACTAGCCATGGTTAGTGTAAGTGAAAAAGCCTGGCAGGCCCATGCTAAAGCGAAAATGCCACGCTATTATTTGGATTTCAGCAAAGCCAAAGATTATCTCGGGAAAGGGCAAACTCCCTGGACACCAGCTATTTCCATTTTCTTTGCTCTTGATGTTACTCTAGATTTAATGTTACGTGAGGGACTGGACAATATATTCGCCAGGCATGCTCGAGTAGCCCAGACGGCGAGAGACGGAGTAAAATCATTGGGTCTATCCCTTTTCCCAGACGAGAAATATGCTTCCAACACAGTGACAGCAGTGAATACCGCTGACAAAATTGATGTCCCCAAATTGATTCAAATGCTCCAGAAGGAGTATGAGGTGATCCTTGCCGGGGGCCAGGAAAAACTATCAGGCAAGATCTTCCGCATTGGTCATCTCGGCTTGGTATACGAAAAGGATATCAAGTCGGTACTGGAGGCGATAAACAAAGCTCTACCGCGAGCGAAGAAAGGCTAGCCAAATGATAAGGATTCTGGTCGCTGACCCAATCGCTGAAGAAGGAATACAGTTCCTACGGAGCTACGCTCAAGTTGACGTCAAGACAAAGTTAGAGCTTGATCAGCTTAAGGCTATAATCGGCGATTACGATGCTTTGATTGTGCGCAGTCAGACCAAAGTAGGGGCAGAGGTTATTGAATCAGGCAAGAAACTCAGGGTAATCGGTCGAGCCGGAGTAGGCATAGAAAACATTGATGTCGATGCCGCTACCAGAAAGGGAATTGTGGTGGTCAACGCCCCTACAGGCAATATCATAGCTGCCGCAGAACACACCATCGCCCTTATGCTTGCCCTGGCACGTAACGTGCCGCAAGCGGATAGTCAACTCAAATCAGGTAAATGGCGAAGAGAGGAGTTGGTCGGCACAGAAATCAGGAACAAGACATTGGGCATCATCGGCCTGGGTAATGTCGGCTCTGAAGTAGCCAAGCGAGTCCAGTCCTTTGAGATGCGTGTTATCGCCCACGACCCATTTGTCTCCAAAGACTATGCCCACAATCTCAAGGTAGAGCTAGTATCTATGGATCAGCTTCTTCAGGAAGCTGATTTCATCACTCTCCACGTACCACTGACTACGACCACCAAGAGATTAATCGGAAGTAAAGAGTTGGCGAAACTGAAGCCAACAGCTCGCATTATCAACTGCGCCCGGGGTGGGGTGATTGACGAGGAAGCCTTGCTAAAAGCAATCAAAGCTGGAAAGATAGCTGGCGCTGCTTTCGACGTCTTTGACCACGAGCCAGTAACAGATAGTCCTCTCTTCAAAGAGGACAAGATAATCGTTACCCCTCATCTCGGGGCTTCCACAATTGAGGCTCAGACCAGCGTAGCCAAAGACGTTGCCGTGGAAGTTCTGGCGGTGCTCCAGGGACAATTCAGCAAGTACGCTGTTAATGCCCCGCATATACCTCCGGAGCTAGTCCCATTTATGAGAGTAGCTACGACTATCGGCAACCTCGCCAGTCAATTGATGGAAGGACAGATTAGCTCGACACACATCAAGTACAGCGGAGGAGTGACTAATTACGACTGCAATCCTATCAAGACCGCGATCATCAGCGGGTTACTGCAACAAGCAAGCGAGGAAAGAATCAACCTGGTCAACGTTGGCCTTGTCGCCACTCAGCACGGTCTGAAGATCAGCGAAGAAAAAGAGGCAATATGCCAGAATTACGCAAACTTGCTCACACTTCAGGTCAATACCAATGTAGGAACCACTACAATATCGGGCACGGTTAGAGATGGTGAGACTCACATCGTCCAGGTCAATGATTTCTGGATGGATATAGTGCCCACTGGGGGCTATTTCCTCTTCTGCGACCATCTCGATCGGCCTCGACTTGTTGGCGCCATCGGTAACATAACCGGTAAAGCCGATATTAACATCAGCTCCATGCACCTATCCCGACTCCAACCCCGCGGAAAAGCGCTCATGATTCTAGCTTTGGATCAGCCATTAGGTGAAGAGCAGCTACAGGAGATATGTGCCCTTCCTGGTATTTACAGTGCCAAAGCAGTAAAGCTATAGGCAGCCTTTTCTGCAACCTTGCTCAGTCCAGGGGATTAATGACCAAACCGGCGGGGAGTTTGGGATAGAAGTAGGTCGATTTGCGTGGCATCCTGTCATGAGCATCGGCAACAGCCTTGACCGTCTCCGGCTGGGGAGGCTGTAACAGGAAAGCCAGCTGATACTTCCCTTCCCTTATCTGTTCGTGGGCTTCTTTCAAATCCACGGTATAGGCAAGTTCTAGATCCATCACCCCGCTCAGGACCTTATCCAAAACGATATGGTTAAGGATGCTCACGCCAAAGTCCCGATAAGTCTGAGATCTGTTAGCCGGCATCATAGCCTCAAAAGAAACATCTTGGCGTTTCTTCAGTACCACCAAAGAGCCAACCTGTAAGCCTAGGACTCCCAAACAACTATCAACTGGTAGATGCCATTCGCCGGTTTTCAACTGAACTGACTCGAGGGCAAAGAAGTCTCTAAGCCGATCTCCCAAGCCCGCTAAGCTTGAAGGCAATATGCCACGTACTAGCCTGTGCAGAGGTAAAACAACCAGTCCCGGGTCAGAGAACTCAACTAGTTCCATCATGACATAGTTGAACGCTCCTTTCCCAGCTAGAGACTCCTTCTGTGTTCTCTCTTGTCGGTACGTCAATGCCGTTTCGTAGCGGTGATGACCATCAGCAATGTATATTGGCTGACAGGATAGAAGTTTACCTAGCTCTCGCTTGACTTCCGGGTCGGTCACTGCCCACAGACTATGAGCTTCGTTAGAGTCAGCGAAATTGCTTCGCCTTGCTCGCGACGACATCAGCGGCTCTTCTTGTGCTACCCGGGATAGTATTGGAGCAATTTTCTTCTCAGAATCCTGGTAGAGAGAAAACAATGGGCTGAAGTTGGTTCGGCAAGCACGCATTAACTGGAGACGATCACTTTTATCCTTAGAAGATGTCTCTTCGTGAGGAAATATACCGCTGCCCCACGGCTCAAGCTTGACGCGAGCTATCAGCCCACGCCTCACTTTCTTTTCGTTTGAATACCCAAATCGATGCTCATGCAAATAAAAGCTAGATACGTTGTCATACTCAAGGATCTTCTGCTCTAGCCATTGCTGAAAGGTAATGGCTGCTCTCTGATATCTATCACCCGTCGGCTCGGGGAACTCCAAGCGGATCGCATTGTAATCGCTCCTCTCATAGTAGAGTTTTTGCTGTTCAGGGGTGATAACATCGTAGGGAGGACAGACAATCCGAGCTAGATCACCAACTACATTTCGGTTATACAGTATACCTCGAAATGGGGAAACTTCCATTTACCTAAATCTCAAGTTCTAAGCGTCCAGACAAATTCAAGATTCCAGATCCAGACATCAAACCTCATTTCCTCTTGCCCCAATTCACGGGAATAACAATCTCAATCAGCCCGAGTGCTAGGGAAAATAACGACTCCAGATTTCATACTATAAAGAAGAATGGCGGTGCTTCCTTACCGCCATCACGCCATAGTCCAAAAACCTCGCTCGCCTTCTAAACTTAGCGAGCAGCAAGCAATTCTGAAACTATCTCGCTGACTTCTTTGCCATCAGCTTTGCCTTTAAGTTGAGGCATAAGCTGAGCCATGACTTTGCCTTTGTCGCTCGGCCCCTTAGCTCCAACTGCATCAACCACTCGCCGTGCCGCTGCCATGACCTCCGCCCGACTCATCTGCTCAGGAAGATAACTCAGAAGAACAGCCAGTTCTGCTTCTTCCTGCGCCACCAGGTCGCTACGATTTCCCTTCTTGAATGCTTCGATGCTCTCCCGACGTCGTTTTACTTCCTTGGCAATAACATCAAGCACTTTGTTATCGTCAGCGGGTTTTTGCTGCGCAATTTCAGCATACTTTATCTCGGATAACAGTAACCTTAATGTAGAGACTTCCACTCCCTGTTGCCGCTTAAGCGCTCCCTTGAGGATTTCCTGAATCTTATCCTTAAGCGTTATTTCTTGGCTACCTGGACCCATGGAAGTTCGCTCCTTTTTTGATAGGACCCAGGGGATGCCAATGAACAAATCCCGGATCCTTCGAAACCTGACCCGTTTCAGGGGTAATTATCTAAAGCTCTTCCGCTTTTTCGCTGCCGCTTTCTTTCTTCTCTCTTCACTAGGTTTCTCAAAGTGCCTGCGGCGGCGAACTTCGGCCAAAATACGGTCTTGCTGCACCTGCCTATTAAATCTACGCAGCAGCCCCTCGAAACTCTCGCCTGAACCAAGCTTTACATCAGCCATATCAAAACAATGCATTTTACTCCAGCCACCCCGGTATGTCAATCAGGGAAGGCAATATTATGTTTGACAAATAGCAGCAAAAATGATAAGAATATGACATCTGGGAGAGAGGATATGACAGAGGACATGGCAGCACAGGAAGAAAGGTCCAAGTTTGATTCCATAGTTAGGTCCCTCGCAAAGAAGGGATTCTCTCTCTTTGTGAAGGCAATAGATAAATACGCTCCTGATAGGCTGCTGCTTTTCGCCCTTAACTTCTTGGATAAACGTGTTCCAAATAGGCTGATTACTTTGGCAATCAAGGTGGTCAAGAAACTAGCTTCCGCTAGACTGCGCGCTACCGCTATTGCTGTGGCTGATGAGTACGTGCCCGACGAGGTTGCGAACTCGAGAAAGGTCTGCGCTGTCATTGCTGGAGTAGGGAAGTACATTCCAGATGAGATAATTCCCCCTGAATCTACAGGAAGGTGGGATAATCTTAGAACAAAGTTCCATATTCCGAAATTAATATCGAGTAAGCAGAAGTGAGCCTAGAAAGCTGATATATCTATTTTCTTCCTGGCTCATCACTACACTGCTCAGGGAGAAGTAGGGTTACTGAATGCAGTACAAAAAGGTCTGTGTTGAGTCTTTTGGTTATGAGCTCCCCGACAATATTGTTACATCGGTGAGCCTGGAAGAAAGACTGGCCCCAATATACAACAAATTCAATCTTTCCTACGGGCGCCTCGAAATGATAACCGGAATTCGCGAACGACGCTTCTGGAATGATGCTATGACGCCGAGCCAGGCCAGTGTAAAAGCTGCAGAAAAAGCCATCAGCAGGTCGGGAGTCAGCAAAGAAGACATCGGTTGCTTGCTTCACACGTCCGTATCCCGCGATTTCCTGGAGCCAGCGACAGCTACTGTGGTCCACGATTCATTGGGGCTTCCTCCCACAGCAACCATTTTCGATATCTCCAATGCCTGCCTGGGTTTCATCAACGGCATGGTAACTCTAGCAAATATGATCGAGCTTGGTCAGATAAAAGCAGGAATTGTGGTCGGCTGTGAGAGCAGTAAACCCATTGTTGAGGCAACAATCAGTAGACTCTTGAAAGATCCGGATATCACCAGAGATAAACTCAAACTCGCCTTTGCTACCCTGACTTTGGGGTCAGGAGCGGTAGCAGCGGTGTTAACCCATTCCTCTCTGTCGCAAGACAGTCATAGGCTTCTGGGCGGAGTAACGCGCGCTGCTTCCCAACACAATAGTCTTTGTCGTATAGAAGCCGATGCCTCCTTCCTCGACCTGGCCGAGCTCCCAAATATGCACACAGACTATGAAGGAGTCCTCAAAAACGGACTGAGATTAGCACCTGACACATGGGAGGACACAAAACGAGAGCTTGGATGGAATAGTTCCGATGTGAGTAGGTTTTTCACTCATCAGGTTAGTGCCGTGCACAGCAAGTTGTTGTTCCAGGCCTTGGGCCTCGATGACACAAAAGATTTTTCTACGGTGGAATATCTGGGAAACATTGGCTCAGTTTCCTTACCCGTTACCATGGCTATCGGAATTGACCAGGGGTGTCTTAAACCTGGTGATAAGGTTGCCATGTTGGGAATTGGCAGCGGCCTAGTCTGTCTTATGCTGGGTCTGGAATGGTAAACAAAATGGCCCTGGCAAAATGAAGTCAGGGAAATACTCCCTCTGACAACGATGCAGTTACACAAGTTTCTTCAAGCCCGCCTAACATCCACGTTTTCAATGGAAGGGTTATCCTATGTTGACAAATAAGCCTGATGAAACACGAATTGTGATTACTGGTGTTGGCCTGACCGCGCCAAACGGGAACAATCTTGCAGAATTTCGAAAGAGTTTGCTCACTGGCAAATCTGGGATACAGAAACTAAATATCCGCTACATGGGTGAAGTACTGGCTGGTCTATGTCACTTCGACCCACTCAGGTACCAAAAGAAGAAGGATTTGCGTCGGGGAACGAGGGCAGGCTCCATTGCTATCTACTGTGCCCAGGAAGCAATAGCTGATGCCAAATTGGACCTTGCCGGCTTCGATAAGTCGAGGACTGGCGTCTACCTTGGGATTACTGAGCACGGTACGGTCGAAACTGAAAATGAAATCTACGAAATCAAGCAATTCGACTACGATGTGAAATATTGGTCGCACCATCATAATCCCAGGGTAGTAGCTAATAATCCCGCCGGCGAAGTCACCTTGAACTTAGGAATCACCGGACCGCACTACACTTTGGGGGCTGCTTGTGCTGGCGGTAACATTGGACTCATACACGGGCTGCAAATGCTGCTGCTGGACGAAGTTGATTTAGCCTTGGCTGGTGGCGTTTCCGAGAGCACCGGTTCCTTCGGCATCTTCGCCGGCTTCAAAAGTGAAGGCGCTTTAGCTTTCCATCCAGACCCTGAAAAGGCGTCTCGCCCTTTCGACAACGACAGAAATGGAGTGGTCGTTTCCGAAGGCGGCTGCATCTTTGTACTGGAAAGACTAAGCGATGCTCTTAAGAGGGGAGCCAAGATCTGTTGCGAAATCGTGGGCTATGCTATCAACTCAGATGCCACTGATTTTATTTTCCCCGATAAGGAGAGACAAATTCAGTGTATCAAACTTGCCCTTAACAGAGCCGGCATGTCTCCAGAGGATGTTGATATCATCAATACCCATGGAACAGGCACCGTCGAAGGAGATCTGGTAGAGTGCCAGGCCATTGCAGCAGTCTTCGGTGAGCATCCTCATGCCAATATAAACAACACTAAGAGCTTCATCGGTCATGCTATGGGAGCCGCTGGTGCCCTAGAACTAGCCGGCAATTTGCCCTCCTTTGAAGACCATCTCGTCCACCCTACGATCAATCTGGACCACCTAGACCCCAAGTGTTGCCTTAATAACCTAGTTATCAATGAACCGAAAAAGGTTGACAAGGTTGACTATATATTGAATAATTCATTCGGAATGTTAGGCATCAATTCGGTTGTTATCGTGAAGAGATTTCGGCAATAAAGCTGAAGGCGTTCTCAGAATAAACAAATGGGGGGTATATGACCAAGGAACAAATCAAGGCGACTATCCTAGAAATCATAGCCCAAATAATCCCCGATGAAGACCTGAGCAATCTCAAGGGTGACATCCCGATACGAGAGCAAGTAGAACTGGACTCAATGGATTTCCTAGACATCATTATGGAACTTCGGAAACGATACGGTATCGAAGTACCTGAGAATGATTATGTGCAATTAGCAACCCTGGATGGCTCTGCCGCCTATCTAGAGCCACGTATGAAGAAACTCTAGTCAATAACACTGACAAGCCACGGACACAAGGTTTTTATCGCATTTTCCCAAGCGTCGAAGGCCTAGTCAGCCTCCGATTCTGAAACAAGCCCGACCATGGATTACGATGTACTAATTATCGGTGCCGGAATGGCTGGCCTTGCCGCGGGCATTAGGTTAGCATACTACGACAAAAGAGTTTGCATCGTCGAGAGACATCACCGTGTTGGGGGACTGAATTCTTTTTACAGCATTGGGAGACGTAGATTCGATGTCGGCCTTCACGCCATGACCAACTATGTTCCCAAAAGTGTTAAACTAGCACCACTGCCGAAGCTGCTCCGACAGCTCAAACTGAAAGCTGAAGATTTCGCCCTCTGTCCCCAACGGATGTCGGTGGTGAAATTCCCCAATAAGACCCTCAGGTTTAACAATGATTTCGGTTTTTTCGTCCAAGAAGTCGTCGAAGATTTTCCCGGACAAGCCGACAATTTCCAGAAATTGCTTAAGACTATTTCAGAATATGATGAACTGGACCTCCATGCCAAACCACTTTCGGCCCGTGAAGTTGTGAGTTCCATCATTCCCGACCCGCTCCTCATTGATATGATTTTTTGCCCTCTCATGTTTTACGGAAACGCTCAAGAGAATGACATGGAGTTCGGTCAATTTGTTATTATGTTTAAGAGCATCTTCAAGGAAGGTTTTGCCCGACCCCAGGCTGGGGTACGCCAAATCCTCGACGTGCTGGTCAAAAAATACAAGTCGTGCGGCGGTGAATTAAGGATGAAATGCGGCGTGAGGAGTCTCAAATGTGCTGATGGCAGGGTAGAATCAATCCTGCTCGAAAACGGCGAGGTTTTGACAGCCGAAAGGATACTATCATCTGCTGGTTATGTGGAAACGATGAAATTGTTGACTGACCATAGTTCCTCGAATCTAAATTGCCGGGCGGGTCAGCTTTCATTCGTGGAGTCTATTCTGGTTTTGAACAAGGAACCCGCTGAAATGGGCTACAACACCACAATCACCTTTTACAGCAACTCTGATAGACTTGGCTATCGAAAACCTGACCAGCTAATTGACGTCTCCAGCGGCGTTATCTGTTGCCCCAACAACTTCCAGTTCGAAAATCCCTTGCCCGAAGGTATGCTCAGGATAACCAACCTGGCTAACTTCGATCTCTGGAACAGATTAAGTGAAGAGGATTACAGAGCCCAGAAAGCTGCCTGCCTGGAAACCACGCTCAAAGAGGTAGTGAAATTTGTACCTGATTTCCGCGACTCAATTATTTTCACCGATATCTTCACTCCGAAAACAATCCATAGATTCACCGGCCGTATAAATGGCGCAGTCTACGGGACACCAGCTAAAATTAAAACGGGAAACACCCACTTGGACAATCTGTTCATCTGCGGCACTGACCAGGGATTCCTGGGAATAGTGGGAGCAATGCTTAGCGGTATCTCAATGGCAAATCTTCACGTTCTCCAGAAGACGTAGTCGAAAACCAAATGTTAGAATTCAGATGACAGAGGAAAGAGCATGAGCCGCGATTGGTCGAAAGATACAAGAGCACAATATGATGTTATTATCCTTGGCGGTGGGCTGGCAGGATTGACCTGTGCCAATATGCTGGCCAGAGGAGGACACTCTGTTTTACTTCTGGAGCAGCACTCTGAGCTTGGCGGTCTAGCTACCTGGTTCAAAAGAAAGAGACACATCTTTGATATTGCCCTACATGGATTCCCAGTGGGTATGATTAAAACCTGTCGTAAATACTGGACCCCCGAAATTGCCAACATGATTGTCCAGCTCAAAGGAATCAGGTTTGACAACCCTCAGTTCTCCTTTACTACAACTTTTGACAGAGAGGATTTCACACGCATCTTGCAGGAGCAATTCAAAATACCCCGAGAGAATGTTGAAGGATTCTTCGATGCAGCAAGAAATATGAATTTTTACGATGATCAGAGCATAACCACGAGAGAATTCTTTGAGAAATTCTTTCCCGGCCGTGACGATGTGCATCGTATGTTAATGGAGTCAATCACCTATGCCAACGGCTCAACTCTGGAGGACCCTGCGATAACCTATGGAATTGTGTTTTCCAACTTCATGAGCAAAGGCGTTTACACCGTTCAAGGAGGAACAGACCAGTTTATCGGAAAAATGCGGGAAGAACTCCTAAGAAACGGCGTAGATATTCGCACCAAGTCTTTAGTGGAAAAGATCATTACCGAAGACAAAAGGGTTGCCGGGGTAATAGAAAATGGGAGCACGATCAAGAGTAAGGCTGTTGTCTCCAATGGTAACCTATTGTCAACCATCCACAAACTGGTCGGAGACGAGAATTTTTCCCAAGGCTTCCTTGAGGAAGCTAAAAAAGTCCGCCTCAATAATAGCAGCTGCCAGGTCTACATGGGTATCAAGAAAGGCCAGAAGATTGACTACATCGGGGATTTGCTTTTCACGTCACAGGCAGAGAAATTCGATCCTCAGGAACTCCGCAGCAAAAATACCACCAGCCGGACATTTTCCGTCTACTATCCACAAACCCGGCCAGGCTCTGATATGTACTCCATCGTTGCGTCTTCGAATGCCGACTACAAAGACTGGGCAAATCTGTCCGAACAAGAATATCGGGCTTCCAAGGAGGAATTGATTCAAAGGACGCTCAATGCTCTGGAGAAATATATTCCCAAAATTCGAGACAAGATAGACCATCTCGAAGCCGCTACTCCAAAGACATTTCAAAGGTACACACTCCATTTAGGTGGCGCCTCCTTTGGCACTAAATTCGAAGGATTGAAGATCAGTATGGGGCTTCCTAAAGAGATACCCGGACTTTTCCATACGGGCTCCGTAGGGATTATTATGTCAGGTTGGCTAGGCGCAGCTAACTACGGAGTAATTGTCGCCAACGACGTGGATAAATTTCTCTCAGCAGGTGCACGAAATGTATGATTTCAAAGGACAGACTGTCATCATCACTGGTGGAACGAGAGGGATAGGTAAAGCCATTGCCGAGAGTTTCTTGAAGACAGGTGCCAAAATTATTGTTACCTATTCGACAAATGAAGCTGCAATGATGCAATTTAAACAAGACAACAGTCAGCTTACCGAAAACATTGATATCCGAAAACTCGATGTGTCCAAGTATGCAGAGGTGGAAGAGTTTTTCAAATACATAGACACAAAATACGGCAGCTTTGAAGTCTTGGTTAACAACGCCGGCATCAGAAAGGACTCCGTCCTGGCCATGATGAAAGAATCGGACTGGCATGACGTACTGAATGTCAATCTGACTGGTATCTTCTACATGTGCAAATTTGCTGTCAGGAATCTGATGCGCAAACGATACGGACGGGTGATCAACGTGAGCTCTGTGATGGAGCGGTACGCTTTTGAAGGCCAGGCGAACTACGCAGCCGCAAAGGCAGGCCTGAGTGCACTGACCAGGTCCCTATCCAAGGAGGTTGCCACTCGGGGCATCACGGTCAATTGTGTCTCGCCAGGATTCATTGAAACCGAGCTCATCCAAGACCTCCCGGACAAATTGCGTGAAGCTTATCTTGACAGGATTCCTGCAAAGAGGTTCGGGTGCCCCGAAGAGGTAGCCGCTTGTGTCCTCTTTCTGGCTTCCAAAGAGGCGTCCTATGTTACCGGCTCTACTCTTGAGGTGAGCGGAGGATTATGAGATGGAGGAAATTCTAAATGCTATACCCCACCGTCCACCATTTCTGTTCGTCGATAGAATCGTAGAATTAAGCGGGACAAAAATCAAAACCGCGAAAGACATAAAGCCCGATGACCCGGTTTTTCAAGGGCACTATCCCGGACAACCCATCATGCCCGGGGCACTTATCTGCGAATCCATCTTTCAGACAGGCGCAATTCTGCTTTCCAAAGTAATGGGCGGTATGGGGGGAGGTATTCCTGTCTTGACCCGAATTAATAACGCCAAGTTCAAAAGCATCGTCAAGCCCGGCAATACTCTGGATATCGAAGCCGAGCTGGTAGAGAAAGTCAGCAATGCTTATTTTATGAAGGGCAAGGCGTCAGTCGGCGGCAAGACCTCGGTCACAGTCGATTTTACAGTCACCCTGGCCAAAGAGGTACTCTGATGTATGTTATGAGGGAAAAAAGGAGCACTGTATGGATTTCCTAGATATTGCGGGTAAAACCTTTCTTGTCTTTGGGGTGGCTAATAAGAAGAGTGTAGCCTTCTCCGTCGGTGAGGTCCTTTCTGACACAAAGGCAAACGTAATCTATAGCGTCCGTTCAGAGGCCAGAAAGGAGAGTGTTGGCAAGATTCTTCCTGGTGCCGATATCTACGTATGTGATGTTGAGCGAGAACAGGAAATTCAAAAACTGGCTGAAGACATCTCAAAAAAGTATCCCAAAATTAATGGCATCGTTCACTCCATTGCTTTTGCCAATTATGAAGAAGGGCTTCACCCCTTTCACCAAACAAAAAGGAAGGACTTCCTGCAGTCAATCGATATCTCTTGTTACTCCCTGATCGCTATTGCTAATGGGTTTAGAGACCTATTGGATGAGAAAGCGTCCGTAGTCACGATTTCCATCTCTACCACCAAAATGGCAGCCGAACCCTACGGCTTCATGGCTCCGGTGAAAGCTGCCCTGGATTCGACTATCTGCTTTCTGGCCAAATCCTTCAGTTCTTTTTCCCAAATTCGATTTAATTCCGTGAACGCCGGACTGTTAAAAACCTCAGCATCCGCAGGGATACCAGGATACCTCGACTATTACCTCTTTGCCGAACAGCTAACGCTGCGCAAGAAAGCACTGACCACTAGGGAAGTAGCCAATACCGTGGCGTTCCTTTTAAGTGGGCGATCCACTGGCATCAATGCCCAGGGCATCGTCGTAGATGCTGGAATGTCAATCAACTACTTTGATAAGGACATTATCAAGAAAGCGTTAAGGTTCTAGTAAGCCATGACCTTGTTTCCGGTAGTCATGCCAGTTATCGAAACTGGACGCAAAACCTCAGGCAAAGACAATGTAGACCATCTAAGCCAGATCGCTCGAGACGCGCTAAAAGTGAGCGCCGAAAGAAGTCGAGTGCGGCTTGGAGAGCTACTCAAGGATGCAAACGGTGTGCCTTGTCCAGCTGCCGGCATTTATTGGTCCCTTTCCCATAAACCCAAGTACGTAGCAGCCGTGGTCAGCAAAGATAAGGTCGGGATCGATATTGAGGAAATGAAGCCCCGGGCTGAAGCACTCTTTGCTCGTGTGGCGAGTGATGAGGAATGGACACTCAAGAACAGGTCGTGGGACACTCTCTTTCGTTATTGGACGGCAAAGGAAGCCATTCTGAAGGTCATCGGAATCGGTATAGGCGGATTAAGGACCTGTCGAATAACCTCGGTCCCCGACGAGAACCATATTACGTTGGACTACAAGGGACAATTCTTTCTGGTGGAGCAATTAAGGCACCAGAACCACATTGTGTCGGTCCTCAAGGACGATAACCAAATCAAATGGATAGTGCTCTCTAAATCCCAGGCGCTAAATTCTAAACAAATCCGGATTTCAGAATTCCGATACCAAAACTCGCTCCTGGATTTTTGACGATGCTGTTTTGATATTGTTTAGTATTTCGTATTTAGTGCTTAGGATTTTCATCAAAAGTGGGTTTTGTCAAACTCTTTTGCCCGGTATCGCTCCCATCTGGGGAAGACCTCGTGATAGACCCCGAGCCTTATTCCGATTAACTTCATAGTCCGCACAAGCAGCATCCTGAACAACCTGGGCCTACCTAGCAGTGATTTCATCAAGGCAAACAGAGTCTCAGTTAGTGTAGGCGGACACCCTTCTATTTTGACGGCATTTTGTAAATTCTTATTACTCCTGACGCCACAATCGCCATAGAGGAAGACTTTTGTAGGCGAAGCTCTTGTACCCTCTTTCCTGTCTGCTGGCTTCAATCCCATTCCATAATAGAACGCGGCACCGCCAAAATCCATTTCAGGATTGTCTTTCCCGAATATTGATAGGGCCAGGGCAAGTGTGGCACCGCAAGCGGAACAAAGAGTCTGCCCTGGATAAGGAGCAGATAGTCCAGTTATCCTCGACGGGCCTAATAGCTCCTCGTCCGGTTCAAATCGCCACTCAAGTTGCTCCTTCAGAGATTCTATACCCTCTCCTTTAATCTCGATTGCGCTGATATCAAAAGAGCGCTTGTGTCTCTGGGCAAATTCCCTCAGATGGTCAACTTGTGCAGGATCAACTCCCAGGATTGTAGCTCCGACAACATCGCACTCAAATATATCCGGGCTGGCTATAATCAAATTCTTGCGGTGGGCCACGCCAGCAAGAGTCTCCGGCCCTTTTTCCAGCATATATATGCCGTCAATTATGACCAGGTCGCTCTTGATAGCTTCGTTCAAAAGGCAAATTAGCGGAGCCAGCCGGCTGCTAGTATGAAACCTTTTTTTGGAGTCTTTGTTGAGACAGCCCTTCAGATTTTTGAAACCCAGAGAAACCCTTGTCTGAAAATGAGTCTTGAGCACGGGAACATTGATGAGGAAGTCTGCGTCTAAGGCCGCCCTTGAGACCTGGACCTTTATCCCTCCTAAATCTAACTGATTAAAGGCACCTGTATTGAAATCAACCAGTTTGGTTCCGTATTTTTTTGCTATCTTTTCAATGCCTGTGCCCTTGAAACCCTGTTTCGTATACGGTGCAAGTTCACCAAATATGCCAATTATGGCGCCCTCACCTATAGAAATGTGTTTGCAGCCATGGTCGAGCAACAACTGTACAACACCTTCAATAATCTTTGTGGTAGTTACCATTCCATAGGGAGGCATTATTTTGTGTCGAAAACAGTTATTGGGTTTTATCAGGACTCTGTCGTTCTGATTGAGCTTCTCAAACCCACCGCACAACTCGATCGCCCTACGGAGAGAATCTAGGGAGCCATCAAATCTCACCAGCGATACCGTCATGACTCCTATACACCAACTTGGTAGTTCTCAATCTCATCCACATATAGGTCCAGGAACATCCGAGCTTTCCCTTCAGAGAAAAGGGCAGGCCTATAAGTGAGGGACAGATTCAGATTCCTATTGTAGGTACCGGCAGCAATGCTCAGTCCCATTGGAGTTACCACAGGGGCTGAGCCAGTAACATTGAGTATTTTGGCGTTGCCTATGTTACTCACTGCCGGTTCTTCTGAGCCCAACTTCGGCCAGATAAAGCCAATGTTGGTAAAGAGAATGGTGTCAACATATGTCCGAGTAATTATCAGGAAGCGGCACATTCCCTTCATGACGCAAAGAGGGAAGCGAGAGCAGAAGTAGAAGAAATAAACCAAGGAGAAGGCTATTCTATTCAGCGTCTCATCTATAGTATCTGCTCTCACTTTTCGTAACAGTTCTGCGGCATCAGCTCTATCCCGCGGGGTGGTGGGCAAGGAGAACCAGGACGCCTGATTAGAAACAACACAGCGAAAACCCTTTGGGCTTATGTTCACCGGAGCCATTATGCGGATCCTGTTGCTGGCCTTCCCGTGCATACCATTCCACTTCTCCACAGCCCGGTAACAGGCTGCCAGAAAAATCTGGTTCAGCTCAACCCCGGCTGACCTTGCTTTGGATTGGATCTGTTCGAATTCCTTGGGACTTATGATTTTGAAGCAGAAACGCAGTTCCTTAGACTTCCCCGACTTGTCGTGGAAAACTCTTGTCGGGGAAGGAAGGGCAGCTATGACAAAGCGATGGAAAAGGCTGGCAATCATCTTCCTATAGTAGTGCTTCACCTTCGACCTCTGGCTGTGTGCAAATTCCAGTAATTCATCTCCTTTACGATTCACGCGAATATCTCCCTCGGATTCACAGTTCCTAGTAGGCTCGTTGTTATAACTCTCAATGACCTCCCTTACAAAGAGAAGAGCACGGAGTCCATCCACCGCCGAGTGATGAAAAGTGAAAACCAGCGAGGATTCCCGCTCGTTCTTCTTCAAGAGAAGAACTCTCACTGGGAACTCCCTTTTAATATCAAGAGGCCGGTTCATCCATGAGGAAAGATAGCTATCGTGATTCGTATCCTGGAGTTGAGCCTGGCCTGGGACGCTCAGGACTCCCTTCCCAAGGTCTTCCTGTATTTCCCGAAAGAGTCTGAAATTTCTGCTGCGCAGAATTGTTCTCATTACGGGATGCGTTTTTTGTGCTGAGAGAACCGCTTGGTTCAATTTAAGGTGGCCTATCTCCCCTTCAAGGTTCATAACCACGTGGATAAGCATGGGTTCATCCACGCTGTCGAGAGTCAGCAGGCATTTATCCACACAATTCAGGGGGATTGAACTGACTGAACTCTTCGTTTTCCTTAGCATGCTAGTCTGGCACAGGCAAGACGAGACCCATCACAATACCCGAAAGGGTCGTAGCAACACGCTAGCGCCTCCATCCGAATCGATCGGGCCTATGCCTGCCCTCGTAAAGGACTTTGGCTTATTGCGCCAACCCCTCGACTTTCTTCCTCGCTGCTTGGGCAATCTCGGCTGAGACCTTTTTCCCACCCCGGCATGCCAGCCAGGCTAGAACCCCTGAAACATCACCACCGACGCTCACCTTCGTCTTACCCTTTACAGGTTCCAGGTTATAGAAGCGACTCAAATTGGTACCCAGGGTCTTTCCTTGCATGACCACGGTCCGCTCCGGGATGAACTCCCTAATCGTCATCAACAATGTGACGGTGAGCCCGCTTACCTTAGCCGTGACGGACAGTTGTGAGCCGACCGCCAAAGACCCTTTGGAGACCCTCTCAATCTTCTTGATAGATGGCATCCATTGCGGCCACTCTTCAAGCTTGTCTATCAGTGCCCACACTTTCTTGACAGGGGCATTAATCTCGATGCTGCTTTCAAACCTCATACTGTCAAACTCCCCCCTTATCCAGTATCTTTCAATATATTATACATCATTATGCAATCTGAGCGGCTAGCCCAATAAGTCTCTCTCCCATGTCTGCTTAATTCATCGAGAAAGGAAGAACTTGATGGGTTGAGATCGGACACATCGTGCTTTCCTTGAGTCTGGACTATCGTCAATGATAGAATGAGCCCTACAGGGTACCTCAAAATCAGTGTGGTATCGTGTGAAACTCAATCGGTACATGAGCTTCAATAGACCTGACATCATCCGGCCTCCGAGTGAATGGAAAAGCTATTTTCTCCCTTTGACCAACGGCTGCTCCAACAACACATGCACCTTCTGTGCATACTATGGCTCAAAGCTTCAAACAAGAGATGTTACTGACATCAAGAGCGAAATAGATGCCGTAGCCTTATTCACTCGGAGGGGCATTCGTCTTCCTAATATTCCCGGGGTGGTATATGCCGTGGCTCAAGAGTGGGATGGCAGGAGAGTATTTCTCCAGGATGGCGATGCTCTTGTTTACCCCTTTGCCAAATTGAGGGAAGTCCTCCAGTACTTGAACGAGAAACTTCCCACTGTCGACAGGATCGGCACATATGCTACGCCACAGGATATTCTGCGCAGAAGCGTAGACGAACTAAAGGAGCTGAGGCAGCTCAAGTTAGGTATTCTCTACACAGGGCTTGAGACTGGCGATGATGAGCTGCTCCGGAAGATAGGTAAAGGGGTGAGTTCAGACCAGGTGATTGAGGCGGGACGGAAAGTGAAGGAAGCCGGCATAGCCTTTTCTGTGACGATAATCTTAGGACTCGGCGGTATCGAAGGAAGCCAGAAACATGCACGGGAGACAGCTAGAGCACTCACCGGGATTGACCCCGATTATGTCGGAGCTTTAACCTTGACCCTCGTTCCCGGTACCCCACTTTATGACCAGTGGGAACGAAATGAATTTCATCTTCTTTCCCCTTTTCAATCCTTGGAGGAACTGAAGTTAATCATAGAGAACTCCAAGTTCACCGATTGCTTCTTCAGCTCAATGCATGCCTCAAACTATCTCTCTGTTCGGGGAAGACTGCCGCAGGACAGAGAGAAGATGCTCAAGCAACTGGCAAAGGTTCTGGCGGCAAGAGACCCATCCCTTCTCAGGCCTGAGTTTCTCAGGGGTCTATGACCCTGATAGCACCAATAATACATTTGCTGGAAAGTCCAGCAAAGAGCACGGTCCTCTGCTATTCAAGCAAAATGGCTGCTGCTACCCGACGAGCGTGAGACGAAGACTTACGCTTTCAGTATCTCTTTATGCCTCAGTGCTCGCTCCAGCCAGGGCCGCATCTTCATATCACGGAACTCCGATATGGTGAAATCAAGGTGCTCCAGGGCCACGGCTCGCTCCTTGGGGTAATGCTCCAGGAGCAGCTCGGCAAGCTGCAGGCGTGTGAGGGCCAGCTCCGGCCGGAACCTCATTTCGCTGGAGACCTTGATGGCTTCCTGATAGTGCTTGCGGGCTTCTTCATATCTGCCCAGCAGAGCGGCTGTCCCACCCAGATGGCGGGCCACGCAGGTCGGATTTTCCAAGCCCGTTGTCTTGTACATGGCACCCACAAGCACATTCAAGAGAGTTTCCGCAGCTCGCGTATGCTTCGCCAGCACCGCCGTCTCCAGCAGAAGCAACAGCGCCCCGAATTCGTGCCTGGTTCTCTCTGGATGAGCGGTATAGTGGTCTCCAGCTTCGCCGAGTATAGTGACAATCTCTTCCCTCTCTCCTCCACATAACAGATAGTAGGCTCTTAATTCCGGCGGCACGGAAACGGCGGCTGCCTGCGCCCACTCGTCCAAACGTCTCAGTTCCTCTCGACCCCAGCCGAGATATCCACTCAAGCGAGGCCCAAAGAAGCTAGCGCAGATTGCTGCAGCTAGCGGCGCCCCCATCTCGGCACCGAGCCTCAGCACATCGTCATAGCATTTTGCCGCTTCCTCAAGTTGCCCGTCCATGATGTGATAGCAGGCATGTAGCGCCCGAGAAAAGTACTGAAACGCCGGCATTCTGGCCAACCGTGCCGACTCCATTACTTCGCGATGGATTGCCTCACCCTGTGTTCGTTCACCCAGTCGCAGGAAAAAAGAACCTACGGACTCCATTCCATACTCCATAGAGAAGGGATCAGCTCTATCCCAGACCCCTCTCATCTCACCTGCTATTTTGCGTCCCTCTTCGACATATTCAGCAGTGGGCGGACAAAACCACAGATAATCTCCCCCGCAATTAGCAAGCGCGCTGGCATCTCCCAACTTGCGTGCCAGAAGCGTACTTTCGCGGAATAGCGGCCACGCTCCAGCAACATCATGAGCTGCTATTTTTATTCCTCCGAGGGCCTGATTCGCCCAGGCGCGCTCGATAGTGTTGGGGGAAGCATAACGGTCGAATGCTTCGACCCACCTCATCGCCTCGTCTGTACCAAAACCGAGGCCCATCCCGGTACCTGATATAGCGAATGTGGCAAGCAGACAAGCCTGGCAGGCACGCTGGATATCTCCTATTCCTTCTGCTAACGCCAATGCCGCAGGCGCCTCGTTGTCCATGATGTGCCGGTAGTCATGATTGTAGAAACGTGCCCAGCCAAGTGCCAGGAAAAGGTCGCACCGCTTCAGCTTCTCCTCGGGGCCGAGGACTTCCTGCACTTTGAGCGCCTGTTCAAGCAGTCTCGCAGCTTCTCCATAGGAGTAAACATCGGTGGCCCTTCTGGCTGCCATTTCCCCGTAGCTGACCGCTTTTTCCAGGTCAGCTCTATCCGATGAGTAAGAGAAGTGCTCGGCAAGCTCGGACGCGTGCACCTCCAGTCTGTTGTTGTATATCTCCTCCAGCGCCCGCGCCACCTGCTGGTGCAGCCGTATCCGCCTGGGAGCAATCGTCTCCTCATAAAGCGTCTGGCAGAAGAAGGCATGCGCAAAGCGGTAGTTCACCTTCGCCCCTGCCCCCGTCCGCTCCTCAATTACCGCCGCCTTCCTGGCTTCCTCCAGCGCCCCGAAAAGCTCGTCATCACTCATGCCGGCCACCTTCTGCAGCACGTCCATCTGGAAGTCCCGGCCGATTACCGCGGCTACTGAAAGCACCTTGTTACACGACTGGCTCAGGCCAGACAGACGCTTGCCGATAACGTCCCTCAGGCCATCGGGAATCCGCATCTCCACCGGCGTATCACTCTTCGCCCGCCACCGTCCTCCCGTCCTCTCAATAATGCCTTCTTCGGCCAGATAACGTACCACCTCCTGTACAAAGAGAGGATTGCCTTCCGTCTGGCGGTGTACTGCTTCGGCCAGCCCCCAGGGAGCATCCTGCCCGGTAATACTGGATAGCATCCTCCTTACTTCATCGGCATTCAGCCCCCGCAGCAGGACCCGCCCGAAGTGGGGCAGCCGTCTCAATTCAGCCAGGGCGGCGGAAAGAGGATGTGTTCTATCAACTTCAATGTCCCGGTAGGTGCCCACCAGCAGCAGTCGCTTATCAGCCAGGTTGCGGGCCACATGCTCCAGCATGTCTAATGTGCCCCTGTCGGCACTGTGTAGGTCTTCCAGTACTATTAGCAACGGTTTTGCCACAGCGGCACTGCCCAAGAAGTCGCTGACCGCCTGCAAAAGCCGGTATCTCTCCTCTTCCGGGTCTCCCTTGGGTCTCGGCTCTATCCTCAGCCTCTCCCTGATCTCCGACACGATACGGGCCACATCCGGGGCCCCTGATCCCAGTTCCTCCCTCAGTCGACTGACATCGCAGGTTTGAGCATAGGCCCTTAACGCCTCCACAAAGGCCAGATAGGGCAATGAAAGCGAGCCCTCCTCATAGCAGTGACCCACCAGCGCCCGGCCGTTCCGTAACGAAACATAGGTAGCCAGCTGTTCACATAGGGCAGTCTTGCCGATGCCCGGCTCACCCACTACCATGGTCAGTGAGCCCTGCCCGGATGTCGCAGCATCAAAGGCCGACTGGAGCTGGCGTAACTCCGCTTCCCTGCCCACGAATACCCGCCGGTAGAGGGGGTTCTCCGCTAGCGCCCTTGATTGTTCGGTGGAGAGATCTTCCGCTTTGCCTGCTTCAATGACTTCCAGCATCTCCAGCACTTCGGTGGCTGAAGCAGGCCGCTTGTTTGGGTCCTTCTCCAGTAGCCTCATTATGAGCGCCGCCAACGCCGGAGGCAGGTCGGGCCGGTGCCAGTTGGGCGACACCGGCGGCGTGTTAATATGCTGTCCGATAATTGCCACCACATCATCGCCCGTGAAAGGCGGCCTACCTGTCACCATTTCGTAGAGCATGGCTCCCAGCGAATAGAGGTCGGCCTTAGCCGTGATTTCACCGCCCATGGCCTGCTCCGGTGGCATGTAATAATACGTGCCTACCATCATGCCCTCGTTGGTGAGACGGGACATGTCCACCGCCAGCGCCAGGCCGAAATCGCCTACCTTGACCGTGCCATCGCCACTGAGCCAGACATTGCCGGGCTTGATATCCCTGTGGATGATGCCTTTGGCGTGGGCATACTCCAGGCCCCGGCAGACGGCTTTGGTAATAGCGACCGCCTGCTCGATGGACAGGTAGTGTTCCGGTGCTTTCTCAATGAGACCCTCCACATCCCCCTTGGGCATGAGAGGTAGAACAATATAGGGCTGGCCCTTTTCGTCACCCAAATCATATATGGTCACGATATTGGGATGGTCGCCAAGGCGCCCCATGACCTGGGCTTCCCGGCTGAATCGCAGGCGAGTGCCGTCATCCAGTTTTTCGGTCTTTATCAGAGCAAAGGCCACGTCCCGGTCTAGCACATTGTCATGGACAAGGTAGACCTTCTTCTTGCCACCCTCACCCAGGAACTTCTTGACCTGGTAACGGCCATTGGCAAAAAAGGTGGGCATAGGAGAAGGGGAGGGCGGTTCAGATGCCGGCTGAGCTAGAGAGTGGCCACATTTATCGCAGAAGGCACTGCCAGGGCTGTTTGGATGCTGACAGTTCTTGCAGACAAGCCCAGCCTGCAGAGACTGACCGCATTTCTTGCAGTATTGAGCGTCGTCACGATTGTTAGTCCGACATTTCGGGCACTTCACCAAGAATGCCCTCCTCGCAAGGCGCAGTCTATGACCGCTAGGCAGGAATGTCAAGCCCTGCTGGATTCAGTAAAATGATGAAAGATTACATTTGGCCTTATCCGGATTCCCCAAGACATTTCGCCGCATCTCCGTCAACCGTTCTTCTACAACAGTGGCCAGCATACGTTACTCCTATTTCCCTTAGGTGGCTTTGCCTCTACCATAAGCTGCCGCAAACTTCATGCGATGGTAAGGAGACAAGAGAACAGCACCTGGGTTATTGCCGGTGACCATGTCTTTAGCTACAACATAGGTGACAGGAGCCTTGGAACGCTTGATAAAAATAGTGTCATGTCCGACGCATAGACCGTATATGAAGTTGAGTTCCGTACCCTCTCGGTTCATAATCTCCGCCTGGGCTATGGGATTGCAGCTTATGCCCAGCGGGTTTACCCATTCATCAGGTATCCCCGTCTCCTGAGGTTTCAGACCCCCCACCATGCAGGCTACAGAGATAACCTGGAAACCAGCTCTATCAAGGAAGCGGGCAAATTCTCGGCCTTCCCGGACTAGGCCCACGCATACAGCTAATCCTACCTTCTTGGCACCCAATTCCCTGGCAAACTCGATGCACTGCTGGACACGAGACCAATCGTAACCCCCTCTTTTGAGTACTTTCGCTGCAGCCAAATGGAACCTGTTATCGTCGGGCTCAAGATATTGCCGTTTACTTTCTTCGACCAGGTCCAGGAACCTCTCTGCCTGGCAATATTCAGGGATTCCTTGAGGATATCGCGCCAAACACTCGTTGTCTTTGCACTGGTGACACTGGATTGTCTTAGCTCCCTTGGACATACTTCCTCCTTACCAGATAAATGTATGTGCTGTCGCCATTTGAACGTACTAACACGTTGCCCAGAAACCCCGACACTCCGTTCTCCGAAAGGCTGATTCTATACTTGAGTTCTAGCTTATGTCAATTGACGCAATGAGGCAATTCAGTAATTGGCTTAGGAGTCTGGTCACTCGGTCGCCGTGAGCGTCTTTCGCCTGCGCCAAATTTAGTATAATACCGAAAATATACCATGCCAAAGATAAGAGCTGGCATAATAAACGTCACCGGTTATATCGGTGCCGAACTGACTCGCCTGCTTTGCCAGCATCCCCAGGTGAAGGTTGTCACTGTTACGGGGAGAAGCGCAGCCGGGCAAAAACTAGGTGACGTTTTCCCCAGCTTGGCCGGAACTAACAATACAATCGAAGCTGAGCTTTGCGGCAAAATCGACATCGCCTTCTCAGCAATGCCTCACAAAGGCAGTGTAGAAGTGATACCATCTTTGCTAAAACAAGGTGTCAGGGTTGTCGATACCAGTGCTGATTTCAGGTTGAAGAACGCCGACGAATATCCTAAATGGTATGGGTTTACTCATCCGTCGCCCAAGTTACTCAAAGAGGCAGCCTTCGGCTTACCCGAGCTACATCAGAAGGAAATTGCTTCGGCCTCACTGGTGGCAAATCCAGGTTGCTACAGCACAAGTGCTATCTTAGCCCTGGCGCCTGCAGTTAAACGAGGGCTTGTTTCCCCCGACATAGTGGTGGACAGCAAATCCGGCGTCTCGGGTGCCGGCAGAAGTTTGAGCTTAACCACTCATTACTCCGAGGTCAATGAAGACATCTGTGCTTACTCCCTTGACGGGCATCGCCACTTGCCTGAAATAGAACAGGAATTGAAAGCCCTTGATCCGGCCGTCTCTCCGTCAATAACATTTGTCCCCCATCTCGTGCCCATGACCAGAGGCATATTGACCACCTCTTATGCCAGATTGGCCGACAGGCGTCCACTGACGGTTAGTGGCCTGATCCAAATATACCGGGAATTCTACAAGCATGCTCCATTTGTCCAGATTACGACCCAGCCCCCCCACACGAAGCACGTCTGGGGAACTAACTTCTGCCTTATTTATCCCACCATTGATTCGAGGACAGGAAGGCTGATAGTTATTAGCTGTCTGGACAACCTCGTGAAGGGAGGCGCTGGGCAAGCAATCCAGAATATGAATTTGATGTTTGACCTGCCTGAGACCACAGGGCTGGAAGCCCTGGCGATTTATCCTTGAAACCCACAGGATAGTTTCTCCTCCTGAACCACTTCCGTCATGACTCTTCTCTCAGCTGTTTCCGTTCGCCGATTCTTCTCCGTTGAACACCACATACACCCCATTCTTACTACATCACAACTATACGAAACATTACTAAAGGACTATTTACAGTAGCTAACATGGATGGTATAGTGAAATCAGATTGGGCTTACTTGAGTAAGTTCAGGGAAAATTGCCAAACAGCAATGGAAACCAAATCTGCCGCAACAGAGAGACAGGATAGGAAAAGTCTGGCTACACAGGCCACGAAGCCACGCACAAATGCGAGCACCACCAATGCATGCTTCGTAAACGAGAACCCGGGAACACCAATGGCACCGAAAACGGAACAACCACTGATTAAAATCCTCGTCTGCGATGACGATCCCGCAGACCGCACGCTGATCCGGACCTGTCTGCAACAGATAACCGACAGGGAAATCGTCTTGATCGAGGCTGGGTATGCCGAGGATATCCAGGACGCCATACGTAAGCGTAGAATTGACCTGGTCTTAATGGACAGTCAAATGCCTGGGAAATCCGGGATGGAGTGGCTTGCAGAAATCTCCAAAAAACAGCTTGCGCCGGTGGTCATGCTCACGCGCTCCAGCCTTGAAGGAGTTGCGACCCAGGCCTTTCAAGAAGGAGCACTTGCTTACTTCCCGAAGGTCAACCTATCACCGGAGAAGTTAAGCTGTATCATTAATGTTGCACTGGATAAATGGACGCGGCTACAACAAGCCAAGGCCGACAAGGAAGAGTTGGAAAGACTGGCAACTTTTGATTCGCTGACCGGATTGTATAATCGCCGGGCAATTTTAGGCAAGCTACGGGAGTTAATCAACATCGCCAACCGCTACAAAGAGGATTTCAGCCTAATTACGCTGGACATCGACCATTTTAAGAAGGTCAATGACCGCTACGGGCACCTCACTGGAGACGAGGTTTTAGAGGAAGTTGCCACTTTAATCCGTCGGAATATCCGGGATACAGATACAGTGGGACGATATGGAGGTGAGGAGTTCATCATTATTTTGCCCAGGACCACTTTGGCTTCAGCTTGGGTTGTCGCTGAGCGACTTCGAACTATAATCGAGCACGTTGAGATGAAAGACTCTGCCGGCAATGTATTTGCTATAACCGTGAGCCAGGGGCTAGCAGGATGGGAACGGGGTGAAGATACCTCTTCTCTTATTTCTCGCGCCGACGAGGCTCTCTACAAAGCCAAACAAAAGGGGCGAAACCGCGTGCAGATTGTGCTCGGCCCGAGCTTAAGAGACAAAGTCTAGCCTAGATACGACAGCAACCCCTCCACGACAGTGCACTCCTAACCTGTAATGAGACTTGGCTGTTTACCAAATTCAAAATACTTTGCTATATGACAGAGCCGCCATCTACAACCAGAACATGCCCGGTCACATAGCTGGAAGCATCAGAAGCCAGGAAAATCACAGCCCCAACCATCTCATCAGGGTCGGCCACACGCCGCAACGGAGTCCTATCCATGACAGCTTGTTCAATAGCCGGGTTGCTCCAGAGAGCTTCACTGAACCGGGTCTTGGTCAGGCCTGGCGCTATTGCATTCACCCTGATCTTGTACTGAGCCCACTGCTGCGCCATCACTTTCGTTGCCATAATCACCCCGGCCTTACTTATCGAGTAAACCGGCAGAATGTCGGGCGTAATCCCGGCTACCGAAGCAACGTTGATGATTTTACCTCCGCCTTGCTCTTTCATGACCCTGGCTACCGCCTGGCTCAGAAAGAACAGCCCTTTCAGGTTGAGGTTCATAATGGAATCCCAGGCACGCTCTTCTATATCTATGGCAGCGGCCATGGTCGGGTTGGTGCCAGCGTTGTTTACCAGAATATCAATTCTGCCAAACTCATCTCTCACTTTCGGGACCAGATTACATATCTCTTCCAGCCTGCCCACATGTGTTGCCACAGCCATTGACTTCCGCCCCAATCCTTTTATCTCTTTAGCCACCTCTTCCAGGTCCGGCAGTTTGCGGCTGGTTACAGCTACATCGGCGCCAAATTTAGCCAGCCCCACAGCAATGGCCTTACCAATACCCCGGCTTCCACCTGTCACCAATGCCACCTTACCCGATAGAGAAAAAACATTTGGAGAAATAGTCATTGCGTACCTCCTGAATAAGATTCATCAGCTTTGATAGAAGCCGACACCACAGTATATATTACACACGGGATTACACGCAACCGAAAGGTGCTCGTCCCTCGCACCCGGTATCTCGCTCCTTGCTCCGCATATGTCATATGTACGATTCGGCAAGCTGGAAGTAGCTCCGGGCACTTTCCAAAGCTTTCGCCTTCTCACTCCGCGGAATAAGGGGGTCGTCGAGCTTAAAGCTTTCCACCTTGCCCCTGACGTAAGCCCGGTAGCACTTGTAGAAATTGAGCAATTTCAGGAGCTCTTCATCATGGCTTAGCTCTACGTAGGTATTTACCAGATGCCGGGAAAGACCAGCCTGCTGATAGCGGTCTAGGTCCATAGCTAAAAAGGCAACTTCCGAAGCCACATCGCAATATCGGAACCGGTCGTTGAATTCAATGCAGTCGTAAATGCAGATCTCATCAGTGAAACAAACATGGGCGGCATGAAGGTCGCCGTGGCAATCCCTTATTCTGCCTTCTCTTACTCGCTTATCAACCAGGCTTGGGTTACTGTCAACGAAGTTATCAGTGTAATTCTCAATGTGCTGATATTCCTCGGCGGTGATGGAAATCCCGATATATTTCTCGGTCTGAGCGAAGTTCTCATCGCAATTGCCACGTATGACATCCAATTTGCCAAAGGCACCAATCTCTTGATTTGTTTGGGCCTTCTTGTGAAAGTCTGCCAGCTTTTCAGCCACCCTGGCCACCATTTCCGGAGTTACCTGACCCTGGGACAGAAGCACATCCATCATGCGTTCCCCGGGCAATTTCTTCATTTTGACAGCGTACTCTATCGCCTTGCCTTGCCCTTCGATGCGAAGCTCGCCCTTTTCTTCCACAATCGGGATCACAGCTAGGTAAACATCCGGGCAAAGGCGTCTATTTAACTCCAGCTCTTGACGGCAGAAGAAATGGCGCTTTTCCAGGGTGGTGTAATCCAGATAACCCAGGTTGACCGGCTTTTTGACCTTGTATACATATTCGCCGGTAAGAAAAATGAAGGACATCTGGGTCTGGACCAGTTCTATCTTCTGTGGCTTGTGGGGATAGGCCTGGGGTTTAAGAAGGGCTTCGACCACAGGTGGTAATGTTGACACCGCACTTCTCGCCAGGTTTTAGGACCTTTCCCATATGGCTGCCATTCCTTGACCGCCACCAATACACATGGTCTCCAGTCCATGATGCAGATTTCTGTGCACCATATCATAGATTATGGTAACAGCTATTCTCGCTCCGGTGCAGCCAATAGGGTGACCCATAGATATGCCACTACCATGAAGATTAACGTGGTCAGAATCCCAGCCAAGCTCTCTCATGCAGCCCAGCACCTGAGCAGCAAAGGCCTCGTTAAGCTCGATAGCATCCAGATCTTTATTGCCGAGCCCTGTCTTCTTGAGCACCTTTCTCACCGCCGGCACGGGACCTAATCCCATATATTTAGGGTCCGTCCCGCCAGAAGCCCACGCCCTAAGGGTCGCCAGAGGTTTAAGACCGAGCTCCTTCGCCCTATCTCGGGACATAAGCACTATTGCGGCCGCAGCATCATTGATTCCTGAAGAGTTCCCGGCCGTGACTGTTCCATCTTTCCGAAACGCCGGAGCAAGCTTGGCCATTTTCTCCATGGAAGTGTCCATAGGACGTTCATCAGTGTCAAACATAATAGATTCCCCTTTCTTCTGTGGGATAGGAAAGGGAACTATCTCGTCCTTGAACAGGCCCTCCGCTATGGCCTTGCGCGCCCGCACATGGCTAAGATAGCCTATCTCATCCTGTTGTTGGCGAGTGAAGCCGTATCTCCTGGCGATTTCTTCCGCGGTATTCCCCATATGATAGCCATAGAATATCTCCCATAACCCGTCATAGACCATGAGGTCTATAATCTCCCCCCTGGCTCCCACATCCATGCGATAGCCCCAGCGCGCCTTAGGGAGAAGGTAGGGCGTATTGCTCATGCACTCCATGCCTCCAGCAACCACAACATCGGCTTCGCCCAGCATTATGGCTTCTGCTCCTAGAGTGATAGCTTTCAGACCCGAGGCGCAGACCTTATTCACTGTAAAGGCAGGCGTCTCTTTAGGAATGCCGGCGCAGATGCAGACCTGGCGGGCTGTGTTCTGCCCCTGCCCTCCTTGAAGGACATTCCCCATAATTACTTCGTCAACCTGAACGGGCTGCAAAGAAGAATCGTAATCATGGTGCTTCCTCTCCAATTCTATTATTCCATCAGACTTCAGTACGTCAGGGCCGTAGTCGAGTAATTCTTCACCCGACTTTGGCCTTAGTCCTGTTCGTTTAAGCGCCTCTTTGATTACCGCGGCACCGAGCTCAACAACAGGTATGTCTTTCAAGGCACCACCAAAGGCGCCGATAGCTGTCCGGGCACCACTGACAACAACTACTTCTTTTTGCACGCTTTAATCTCCTTCTATCAGAATTCCCTCTCAGATAGTGCAATCCACACACATGTAGAGCTATGAAGGTCTAAATGCCAAAAACGTTGTCGAATTCTCTCCTTCGCCTCTGTGTAAGAACTCTATCTTAAGAGGAGCGCCAATTCTTATGGCTTCCGGCTTTGTCGCATCAATTCCCTCGATGCGAGCAACAACCTTCGCCCCCTCCTCCAGCTCCACGACTCCCGAAACATAAGGATGTTTCCTATCATAACCTTCTTTGATCATGAATGGAGGACCTATTGCCACGCAGGTGAAGGCAGCAAGTTTCCCCTTTCCCTTCATCTCAACCCATTCCATCTCAGAGCCATGGCACTTAATGCAAATGGGGCGAGGTGGTACCGAAAGAGCACCGCACTTCCGGCACTTCGACCCCATTAGTTTGTCCTCGCTGACAAATCGCTCGTACGAGATGTCGTTAAAGGGCCTTACCTCCATCTGCCGTGTCTCCTTCTCATCTTCTTTCCAGAATGGTAAGCGTACAGGTACCTCCCGTTCCTCCCAGGCTCTGGGTTGCCCCAATCCGTAAATTCTTTATGGGCACTTGCCTTTCCCCAGCTTCACCCCTCAACTGTTTCCAAATTTCAACAATTTGCCCTGTGCCCGTGGCTCCCACGGGATGCCCTTTACACTTAAGTCCCCCCGAGGTATTGATGGGCTTTGAGCCATCCAATCTTGTCAAGCCTTCTTCTACCGCTTTGTATCCTTCCCCGGGCTTGAAAAAACCCAGGTCCTCAATGTGCAGAATCTCAGCTATCGAGAAGCAATCATGTACCTCGGCAATTTGAACGTCCTTGGGTTTGAGTCCCGATAGCTCGTAAGCTTCCTTTGCGGCATATCTTGTCGCCTCAAAATAGGTAAGGTCTTCTTTGGCATGTAAGCCTTTGCCACTCCCCTGTCCAATACCGACAACATATAGCGGGTTATCGCTGAAGTTTTTGGCCATTTTCTCGGCGACCAGCAAAACACAGCTTGCTCCGTCGCTTATCGGGCAGCAATCGTAGAGATGCATGGGCCAGGCCACCACAGGATTAGCCCCGGCGTCGCGCAGGAATTCCTTTTCGTCTCTCCAGGCAGGTACAGGCCCTCCTTTACTTTTGGCCTTTTCAAGCCTCTGATTCATGATATCGCGGATGGAGACATTAAACTGTGCCTTAGGATTGAGGCGAGCATTATTATGGCTCTTTATTGTGACATTCATGAGATGCTCTCGGCTGGCTCCATATTTGGCAAAGTAAGCAGTGGCTATGGCACCAAAAACGCCTGGGAAGGTAAATCCTGCTCTCACTTCATAAGGACTGGCAGCCATGGCCAGGCCTTGTGTAACTTCCTCTGTGCTCCGCTTCGACATCTCCTCGACCCCACCCACCAAGACCATATCATAGAATCCTGAGGCTATGGCAAAGACTCCTTCTCTGAAAGCCAGTGCGCTGGAAGCACAGGCACCCTCTGTCCGCGTTGCCGGCTTCGGCGTAAGCCCGAGCAAATCCGAGATTATCGGTCCCCAGTGCCCCTGATGCACAAAGAAATCATTGGTGAAATTCCCCAAATAAAGAGCGTCAATGTCCTTAGGATCTATGCCCTTATCTACTGTGGAAAGCATTTCGTGGAAAGCTTCAGCAAACAAGTACTTGGAGTCCTTGTCGCTATACATGCCGAATTTCGACATCCCCGCACCCACCACAGCCACCCCCCTTCCCAACTTTCTTCGCCCTCGCATTTCACCTCCTGACTAGGAAGTTATTGACAGTTTCCCTACTATATCAAATTCGTCGCCGACATTAAAGAATTATCTTGGGGCGGCACATATTACAGAAATGTGGCTCCTTCAAGTCGGTATCAGCCAGGCTGTTGGAGAAGTGCATGACACATTTGTTATTGGTGCAATGTCCCAGGCCAAAGGTGTGCCCTAGTTCATGGACTATCTCCTTGGTGGCTCTTCCCAAGAACAAGGCCTCGTTTGGAGCCATGCCATAATATTCTTGTCTTAGCCGACACAGAGATACAATTGCTGTTCCGGAGACCACATCGGCTTCGCCAAATACGAAGTTAAGCCTGGGAACATAAAGGTCAACATCAGCTATGCCTACCACTCTCGTCTCTCTTTTCGCCTTTTCGAGAGATGTCAGCACCTTCGAAGAAAGGTACTGCTTCCTCTCCGGATTATAAGCTTTAGCCAAATCGCCAAAACCAGCTTTTATTTCCACTGGACAATGGAAAATGCCGCCAACTCTGTCCTTGAGCTTCTCCATTACTTCGTCAGCTACATCGCCTATGGGTTCAAGCGTGATCTTCACCTAGTTCTTCTGCCTGCGTTCTTCTCCCGAATAACGTCCTAAGATTGTAGCACAGGCCGAGCAACGCATGATGCGTAACTATAGCTGGCAGTATGATCTTGTGCAAAATTCCTCGCCCTCGATGGGAGAGGATTAAGGTGAGGGTCAAATCCCCTTCCCTCTAACTCCCTCCCACAAGGGGAGGGAGAATCATAAGGAATTTTGCAGTTGACTATAGTACAATTGCTGGATATCGAGGCGACCAATTGAATTACAGCCAAGCAGAAGAATATCTCAACAGCTTTACCAACTATGAGCGGATTCCGGGCATATCCTATGCCCAGCCCGGTTATAGCCTAAGACATGTAGAGGAACTACTAACCCGTATGGGGAATCCTCAATTGGCAGCCAGGACGATTCATATCGCAGGCACCAAGGGGAAAGGGAGTGTGGCGGCTATGACTGCCCAGGTCCTGAGTAGTTCAGGATACAAAACAGGACGTTACACCTCCCCCCATCTTCACAATCTAAGGGAGCGTATTACCATAGATGGCGGTTTGATTTCTGAAGCTGAGTTTGCTGCAGCTATGACGGGACTCAAGCCTTTCATCGAGTCCATGAAGAAAGACACCAGCTTCAGGCAACTGACTTATTTTGAGGCATTGACCGCGCTGGCATTTGCTCACTTCGAGAAGAAGCAGGTGGACTTTCAAGTATTGGAGGTCGGTCTAGGAGGGAGGCTTGATGCCACTAACGTTGTGGCTCATCCTGCCGTCTGCATTATTACCTCTATTAGCCTCGACCATACTCAGATTCTAGGTAACACTTTGGAGGAAATAGCCCGGGAAAAAGCAGGCATTATCAAGCCCGGCTGCTGGGTCGTGATCTCTCCCCAGCCAGAGGAAGCAGCATCAGTAATCGGTGATATTTGTCGAAAGATAAAAGCGAAGGTGGTTCAAGTAGACAGGGATGTCACCTGGCATAAGATAGGTGGTGACCTTCGTCAGCAATCGCTAGTAATCCAGGGCACAACAAGCAAATATCAAGTCACCATTCCTCTCTTGGGCGACTTTCAGCTTGAGAATGCCGCCATTGTCGTAGCTGCTTTGGAGATTTTGGCTTCCGAGGGCTTTGCCATCTCAGCCGCCGATATTGCCCAAGGGCTGGCCCAGGTTAGATGGCCCGGGCGATTCCAGATTTTACAGGAGCATCCTACTGTCTTGATTGACGGCGCCCATAACGTGGCGTCAATGAAAAGGCTGGTCAATAACATCAAAGTGTATTTTCCTCAAAAGCGGATTCTTCTTGTTTTCGGGACATCCTGTGACAAAGACATACCAGGGATAATAAATGAGATGCTTTCCCTTTCCTCTCGAGTCATAGTCACACAGGCGTCCCACTCCCGTGCTGCCCCTCTTTCAACCCTGGTTGCCGAGTTCGCCAAACGAGGCATTGAGCCTGAAACCAAAGAAAATGTACCGGAAGCCATAGGGCGAGCTCTATCTACAGCAAAAAAGACAGATATTGTCTGCGTTACCGGCTCTCTGTTTGTCGTGGCTGAAGCGTTAGATTATTTCTCAGGGGGCTGAGTTTCCATAGGAGAAACCATGGCTTCCTTGGGTAACATCTTGCCCAGAATCTGCTGGAGAGCCATGACATGGCTACATATCTCCCATTGGGAAAAGAAATGACAGGTGCAATGCCATTTCCCATTGGAATAGCTTAGCTTGTGGTCATCGTTCTCCCCACGGAAAACAGCGGTTAAACCTGAGAAAGTGACACGACCCGGTTCTTGAGCATACCTTTTGCCTTTTTCGATCTTCCCGATAAGACTGGACCGCATCTTACTTCACCTGAGTATACAACAGAGCACGGCAAAAGTCCAACCTCCGTAACCAGATGCAACTATGCTATCATAGTAGTTGGTTTGGAAATGATGTAATGGCCTTTCAGCCGCAACTCAAGATTCTTATTAGCCGTGACCAGATAGCCAAAGCTGTGGCGAGGCTGGCTTGTGAAATCGAGAGGGATTACCAGAGTAAGCAGCCTTTGCTCATTAGCGTCCTTAAAGGGTCCTTTGTGTTCATGGCCGACCTTATTCGCCAGCTGGATCTGCCCCTGGAACTCGATTTTGTCAGACTCTCCAGCTACGGCTGTGCCAGGGAGAGCTCGGGCAAAGTGAGAGTAGTTCAAGGGGTCAAAACGTCTATAAAAGGCAGAGATGTTCTGGTGCTTGAGGATATCGTGGATACTGGAATTACCATCTCTTTTTTACTTGATTACTTAAAGAAGAAGAAGCCCGCTTCGCTGAAGCTCTGCACTCTAACAGACAAGCCATCTCGGCACAGAGTTCCGGTATCTATTAACTATCTGGGCTTCACCGTGCCCAATAAATTCATCGTGGGATATGGACTGGACTGCGATGAGCGGTTCCGCAATTTGCCCGACATCTACGTCATAGAAGATTGATGCACTCAAACACCAAGATTCCTTACGATCCTCCCTCCCTTCGCGGGAGGGAGTTAGAGGGAGGGGAAAATTCACCCTCACCTTATGATCCTTTCCCACTCGCCTGCTGGAGTCATACGGCGAGCAGGTCGAGGAAGAGGGATTCTGTATGAAATTGTGGAGGATTTAGAGATGAGTCTGAGAGAGCTTATTTCTGTGGCCAGAGGGGAAGCACCCGCTGACTTGCTCCTCAAGAATACCCGGATAGTGAATACCTTTGTTGGAGAAATAGAGCAAGGCGACGTGGCTATCTACGGCGATAGGATCGCTGGCGTAGGAGACTATGATAAAGCAAAGGACATCATCGATTTACAGGGTCGGTTTTTGGCTCCCGGGCTCATCAACGGGCATACGCATATAGAAAGCTCTATGCTTCACCCGGCAAGATATGCTCAAGCCGTGGTGCCCAGAGGCACTCTGGCTGTGGTCACCGACCTGCATGAAATCGCCAACGTTTGTGGATCCGAAGGAATAAGGTTCGTCACGGATTTGGCACGAAAGCTTCCGCTGGATATGCTATTCATGGCTCCTTCATGCGTGCCAGCAACCAATCTGGAGACGTCAGGCGCCAGAATCAGCTCGAAGGAAGTGAAGAACATTCTAGCTCACCCCAAGATAATCGGCTTAGGAGAGATGATGAACTTTCCCGGTGTGATCGGCGGCGATGAAGAGGTTCTGAAGAAAATCAGTGCTGCAAAAGGGATGGTCATTGATGGGCACGCTCCGGGACTCGTTGGCAAAGAGCTAAATGCCTACCTGTCTGCTGGCATTCTTTCCGATCACGAATCTACTACCCTCGAAGAAGGAAAGGAGAAGTTGCGGCGGGGCATGTACCTGATGATTCGAGAGGGCTCTTCAGAGAAGAATCTGGACGCTCTTCTGCCTCTGGTCACCGACAGCACTTACAAAAGATGCTTCTTCGTGGTGGACGACCGCAGTTGCTTTGATTTGCTTAGGGAGGGCGATATTGACGCCGTGGTGCGGAAGGCAATTAACAGGGGTCTGGACCCTGTCCGCGCAATGCAGATGGCGACGATTAATGCTGCTGAGTATTTCAGACTTCATGACAGAGGAGGCATTGGCCCGGGTTATATAGCCAATCTCGTGACTATCACTGACCTGGCTCAATTGGAGATAGACATGGTGTTCTACAAAGGGAGACTGGTGGCAAGGCAAGGCAAGCCCTTGTTCCCATTCCCTCCTGTTACTGTAGAGCTGAAGGACACGGTACGCATCAAGTCTCCTACAGCACAATCGCTGAAAATAGCCCCTGCCGGTGAGACTTACTCGGTCATCCAGATTGTCCCTGGGCAGATAGCCACCAAGAAGGTGGTGGAGAAAATACAAGTTGTGAATGGCGTAGTGGTGTGCGATCTGGAGAGAGACATTCTGAAGCTGGTGGTGGTGGAAAGACACAAGGCTAGCGGCAACATCGGAGTAGGCTTGGTAAAAGGATTTGGCTTAAGGAAGGGTGCACTAGCCTCATCAGTAGCGCATGATTCTCACAACATAATAGCAGTGGGCGCCGATGACCTCGATATCCTCAAGGCGATTGAGGAAATCAATAGGCTGCAGGGCGGGCTCGTTGTTTGTGCCAACCTGGAAATTCTCGCTTCTTTGCCCCTGCCCATCGCCGGTTTGCTCTCCCCAGAGCCCTTAGATATAGTCGTATCCCAGTATGAAATTGTTGAGAGGGCTGCTGCCAGCCTGGGTAACTTGCCCCCGTCTCCATTTGCCATCCTCTCCTTCCTGGCTCTGCCTGTAATTCCCGAACTCCGACTGACCGACCTCGGTCTTGTGGATGTGGCACAATTTAAGTTGATCGACTAGAATCAGCTCCGGCTGCGTTGGAGTGTGAGATGTCAAAGATCTCCCAACTTAAATTGGGTTGACTCAGCAGATCCTGTCATCTTAGCCAGTAGAAGGGCCAACGCCTCTTGGCTTCAAGCCTTGGGCTCCGCCAATGGAACAAGCAGATGCAACTCTGATTGACTGCGATAGTATTCAATCGTCGGTCTATTCGAATCGACTCCAAGGTCTCGCATGAGTTCACCGAGTATCTCCATAATCTTATTAGTGTGATTTGGCTAGTCGAGCAATTTGGCTCTGGCGTATTTACCACCTTTCACAATCATGGTGGCCAGACCAAGCAAAGAAACTTCCTCTTCACTTGCAGGCTCTACGCCGGCTTAGTGAAACATCTGGGGCTCTCCACATAGCGCCACAGCATAGAATTTGCGGCCTTTGAGCGAGGAGAGCCTGGACTCGACTCTGTCCCAGGCAGCTTTGATTCCGCTCGGAAATTCATCGGCATGCGTGACTATCAGACGCGAATCTGGTAGATCCACTATCGTTGCTTTGCATGTCATTAGGAACCTCCATTCAGTCGTACCGGCTGCATGTTTCAACGTGTTGGACGTTTGCACTCCGGCCACTCAACATTGAAGCTCGCCTGTCCCTAGTTCTGCCAAGGACATCATCACATCATAGCGCAAAACCTTGCAGAGAGCCGCAGCGTACCTACGCTGCAGGCAGTTGAGAGGAGCCGATGTTGGGCAGCACTCTCTACCGGGTATATTCCAAGAACGCGCCTGCTTTTCGATACTCTCCACTCCAAGGCATTGAGCCTTGGTCTCCTCCGAAATCTAGTCCACACATGCACGTGTGTTGCTTTGCTCCAGCCTTAGCAGTCGTTTCTTAAGAGACAATCCACCACCATATCCAACAAGCTCTCCACCACTTCCGATTATTCGATGGCAAGGGATGATTATGCTGATGGGGTTTGCCGCGTTGGCATTGCCCACGGCTCGAGCAGCCCCTTCTTTCCCTATATCTTTTGCTATCTGTGAGTATGTCGATGTAGCTCCATAGGGTACCCGCATGACTGCATTCCAGACATCTTTCTGAAAATCAGTCCCCACCATCAACACAGGAATATCAAACCCCTTTCTTTGCCCTTCAAGATACTCATTCAGTTGCCTTCTCGTCTCTCTCAGAACCTCATCATCCTGTTCAACAAGTTCGGCATCTAGCACCCGTCTCATTCTATCTTCAACTATTCCTCTGGCTTTTCCCTTTACAAAATCAAGCAAACAAAGCCTGTCACGAAAGGAACCCAGTATTACTTCCCCAATTTGCGCATTGGAATACTGAGTGTTAATTTGATTCATTCTATAGCTCTTCCTTACTCAGACCCACCAAGCTGCACCTCGTGGACTTGGTGAGGTTCAGCTCGGTTGAGCAAGGCCACAACGAGGCGAAGCCGTAACGATCACTTCTGCCTGGTGGCCCATAGCGTCGAAGCATCGAAGGCTTCCCCTTTGAGTTTGGCTTCTATTACCTTCTCCAGTCCCTCTATGGGCACTCGAATCTGCGCCAGGCTGTCCCTTTCCCGGATGGTAACCTGCTTATCTTCTAGAGACTCAAAATCTATAGTGACGCAGAAAGGGGTGCCAATTTCGTCCTGGCGCCTGTACCTCCGCCCTATACTCTGAGAATCATCGTAATCGGTCATGAACTTCGGGCATAGCTGCCTGAAGACCTCTTTGGCCAGGGGTGTCAACTTCTCGTTCCGGCTTAAGGGCAGAACAGCTACCTTGATAGGAGCCAGAGAATGGTGTAAATGCAGGACCGTTCTCTTCTCTCCTTCCACATCTTCTTCCTCATAGGCGTCCACCAGGAAAGCCAGGATAGAACGGTCAACGCCAGCCGAAGGCTCTATAACATAAGGAACATACTTCTCGCCACCTTCAGCGTCACGGTAGCTGAGTTCTTTGCCACTGCATTTGGCATGCTGAGTCAGGTCGAAATCGCCCCTGTTAGCGATGCCCTCTAACTCCGACCAACCCATAGGGAAAAGATACTCGATGTCATAGCAGTCCCTGGCGTAGTGAGCAAGCTCATCTTTGCCGTGCTGGCGCAGGCGAAGGTTTTCCTTCTTGATACCCAGTTTGACATACCAGTCGAACCTCTCCTTGACCCAGTAGTCAAGCCACTTCTCATCGGTCCCGGGCTTAACGAAGTACTCCACCTCCATGTGCTCAAATTCTCTGGTCCTGAAGATAAAGTTGCCAGGGGTGATTTCATTACGGAAGGACTTGCCTATCTGGGCGATCCCCAGAGGCAACTTCTTCCTGGACGTAGTGACCACATTCTCGAAATTAACAAATATGCCCTGGGCAGTCTCGGGGCGGAGATAGACAATGCTTCCCTCGCCCTCCACAGGACCCATGAAAGTCTTGAACATGAGGTTGAACATGCGAGGCTCGGTCAGCTCGCCACTACATTGTGGACACTTTTTGCCCTCTACTGCATCAGCACGCCATCTCAGGTGACAGGACTTGCACTCCACCAGAGGGTCTGTGAAGTTATCAATGTGGCCGCTAGCAGCCCAAACTCCCGGGTGCATCATGATTGATGTGTCGAGACCAACCACGTCATCACGGTCCTGGACCATGGTCTTCCACCAGGCCTCCTTAACATTCCGCTTAAGCTCTACTCCCATAGGGCCATAATCCCAGCAGCTAGCCAAACCGCCGTATATCTCGCTGCTCGGGAAAATGAACCCCCTCCGCTTGCACAGAGAAACGATTTTGTCCATATCCACTTTAGCAGGCATCTTCAGGTCTCCTTTGAATTCGTTAGCTTACCAGCTTTGTTCGCAGGCGTCAAAGGGGGCACACCTAGCCAAGAGCTCAGCGCGGCAAAGAAAAAGGGGGGCCGGGGAGAGTGAGCTGCTAAACAGCCTTCTATTTGGTTTTGGCCCTGGCAGTTTTTCGAGCCGCGAAGCTCAGGCTGTCTTCCTGCAAGCTTATGGCTACGGTATCTCCTTCCTTGAACTCGCCCTGCAATATCTTGGTTGATATGGGATTGTCTACGTACTTCTGAATAGCCCGGCGTAAGGGGCGAGCTCCGTACACAGGGTCATAGCCTTTCTGGACTAACCAGGCTTTCGCTTCCTCATTCACTTCAAGCTTAATGTTGCGCTCAGCAAGCCTTCCCTCTACCTCACGGATAAGCAGATCAACGATGCTCTTCAAGTGCTCCTTACTGAGAGGGTGGAATATGATGACATCATCTATCCTGTTGAGTAACTCGGGAAGTAGGCGTTCCTTTAACGCGCTTTTCATATCAGTCCTCATCTTTTCTTCGTCGCCTTCCTCTTTACGAAGAAAACCAATTCCCCCACGCTGAAATTCTTTGGAGCCTAAGTTACTGGTCATGATTACTACCGTGTTCCTGAAATCCACAGTTCGACCATGCCCATCGGTAAGCCGGCCATCGTCCAGCAGCTGCAACAGTATGCTGAGGACGTTGGGATGAGCCTTTTCCACCTCGTCGAATAGAATAACTCGATAGGGACGGCGGTGCACCGCCTCAGTCAACTGTCCCCCTTCCTCATAGCCCACATACCCCGGTGGCGACCCGATAAGACGGGCGACAGTATGTTCTTGCATATATTCGGACATGTCGAGTCTTACCATGGCGTCTTCGTCGTCAAAGAGAAACTCGGCTAGAGCACGAGCCAGCTCGGTTTTCCCCACGCCGGTAGGGCCAAGGAAAACGAAGCTGCCAATGGGGCGCTTGGGGTCCTTGAGCCCGGCTCGGCCTCGCCTGACAGCCTCAGAGACAGCAGTCACTGCCTCTTCCTGGTTCACTACCCTCTGGTGAATCCTTTCTTCCATGTGAACCAGCTTATCGGTCTCCGTTTCCATCATCCGGGAAACGGGTATGCCCGTCCACTGGGCAATCAGTCCGGCGATATCTTCTTCATCCACCACACTGTCAATTTTCTTCTCCTTTTGCCACTTCACTTTGGCCTGGTTGTACTCTTGTTCCAAACGTATCCTTTCCGCCTTCAATTCAGCAGCTTTCTGATAGTCCTGCCGTTGTGAAACAGCATCCTCCTCATCGCGCAGGTGTTTCATTTTTCGGTCCAAAGTCTTAACTTCCTCGGGAGCGCTTTCCATGTCAAGGCGTAGCTTGCTGGCTGCCTCGTCAATCAAGTCAATTGCCTTGTCAGGCAAGAACCTATCAGATATATATCTCTGGCTCAGCTTGGCCGCAGCAACCAGGGCGGAATCTTCAATTTTTATTTTGTGGTGCGCTTCATATCGGGGACGAAGGCCCCGGAGCATCTCTACGGTCGCTTCCACACTGGGTTCATCGAGATAAACAGGGCTGAAACGTCTCTCCAGCGCTTTATCTTTCTCAATACGCTTTCTGTACTCGTCGAGTGTAGTGGCTCCGATACATTGAATCTCACCACGAGCCAGTGCCGGCTTCAGCATATTACTGGCGTCAATTGCCCCCTCGGCAGCTCCAGCCCCCACCACGGTGTGAAGCTCATCAATGAACATGATGACTTCGCCAGCTGCCTGCCGTACTTCATCCAAAACTGCCTTCAGCCTTTCCTCAAATTCCCCGCGGAACTTACTTCCCGCTACCAGTGCTCCCATGTCCAGAGCCACCACTTTTTTCCCTTTCAGAGAATCAGGAACATCTTCAGCGGCAATCTTCTGAGCCAATCCCTCGGCAATGGCTGTCTTACCCACGCCGGCGTCCCCGATAATCACGGGATTGTTCTTGGTGCGTCGGGAAAGTATTTGTATGACACGCTTGATTTCATTTTCCCGTCCGATTACCGGGTCGAGTTTGCCCTGACGAGCCAACTCCGTAAGGTCATGCCCGTATTTCTCCAGGGAGCGATACTTGCTTTCCGCCTGACGGTCGGTAACCCGATGACCGCCACGAATTTTCTGCAAAGCCTGATAGATCTTCTCCTGGGTAACGCCAGACTCAGCTAAAATTGTAGCCGCTTCACCTCTGGTTTCCCCGGCAATAGCAATGAGCAAGTGCTCAGTACTGACAAATTCATCCTTCAGTCTATCAGCCTCCTTGTTGGCATTTTCGAGAAGAGCAGAAATTCGGGGAGTAGCATAGATTTGCCCCGCTTCATACGTCACCTTGGGAAAACCTTCAAGCGTCGCTCCGACCCGCTTTCTTACCACATCGACATCCACGCCTAGCATCTGGAATATGTCCCTTGTTATTCCTTTTTCCTGCTCCAGCAAAGCCAACAGGACATGCTCCACATCCCATTGGTTATGGCGATAGCGACGAACCAGTTCCTGTGAGGCTGCTAAGACCTCTTGTGCTTGTTCAGTAAATCTTTCCGGTCTCAACTTTCTATACCTCCTAATTATCTATTTTGTCACCCTGAGCGATACCGAAGGGTCGAGATTCCTCGATTGGCTCGGAATGACAGATCAGTTGTTGAATGACTTCTATACCTCCTTCCATTCTGCGTCTTCTATTATGTCCTCTAGTATGTCTTCTATTTCAGCTTCGGCAATTTTCCTGACCTTCCTCTCCATTTCCTCAAGTTGCTGCTCCATGTCTTTCATCCTCTGCATCAACCTCAACGCCACCTCCACTCCAGCCAGATTAACGCCACAATCGCTCATAAGAGCCTTGATATAGCGTAGCCGGTCAATATCTTCCTCCGAATAGAGACGGATATTGCCACTTGAGCGCTCCGGCTGTACCAGTCCCAGCCTTTCGTAGTAGCGCAACGTGTGAGCTTTTATGCCTACCATACTGGTGGCTACGCTTATTACATATCTTGGTTTGGATTCTTCGTCCATCGTGGCACCTCGTTTTATGCGGACCGCAGCGACCGCAATCTCTCAAATAATCTTCTCTCCTCCTCGCTCAAATTGGTGGGCAGCACCACTTTCAGTTCAGCAAACATGTTGCCATAACTTGAATCGCCTAACCTGGGCATGCCTTTTCCTGCCAGGCGGAAAATCTTGCCGTTCTGAGTCTCCGCCGGAATCTTGAGAGACAGATTGCCACTCAAAGTGGGCAGCCCGACCTCGCCACCGACCATGGTGGTAACCAAAGGCACCGAGACTTCGGTGTAAAGGTCGTCTCCCTTACGCTCGTAGAGCTGATGGGGCAGAACTTTGACGACCAGGTAAATGTCTCCCTTGTTACTACCCCCACGACCCGATCCGCCTTCCCCGGCTATACGAATCTTCGAACCGTCCTTGACGCCTGCGGGAATCTTGACCTCCAGGCGCCTGGGAATCGCTTTCATGCCTGCACCACTGCAAATGGTACAGACCCGATTCCCTACTCTGCCTGTGCCACCGCAAGCTGTACACGGCTCAGCGGTCTCAAGCTGTATGACACGCTTAGCGCCATGGTACGCCTCCTCAAGACTTATCTCTATGGGCGACTCTATATCCTGGCCACGTTGAGTCCCCCGCTTCATCCTAGAGCCTATGCCGGCATCGCCAAACAAGCTTGAGAAGATGTCGCCAAAGTCCGCGACCTCACCGTATTCGAAAGTTGCACCACCTTTGCCGAAATCCCACTGAACTCCCTGTTGGCCTCTGGCTTTAGCAAACTGCTCAGCGTATTCCCATCGGTCACCAAATTGGTCATACTTCTTTCGTTTCTCAGGATTAGAGAGGACTTCATAAGCGGCGTTTATCTCCTTGAATTTAGCCTCAGCGGACTTGTCGCCCGGGTTGACGTCAGGATGATGTTTGCGAGCCAGACGCCGGTAGGCCTGCTTGATTTCCTTTTCCGACGCATTCCTATTCACACCCAGAATCTGATAGTAATCCTTGTTTGCCATCTCTATTCTCTATTCTTCTCGTGTATTATAAATTCATCTAAAGTTCTTGTCAAATTGCTTGAAGAGACTTGACACAGTCGGTTAACTTTCTTATAGCATTGGCTGAACTGAGAGTGGGGCTCAGCAACAGATCAAAGAAGGAGGTGAGACAGATGGCTATAGAAAGATGGCAGCCTTTTACCGAAATTATGAGCCTGAGACAAGCAATGGACAAGCTGTTCGAGGACAGCTTTGTTCGCCCTTCTCGTGCTTTAGTCGCCCTTGGTGAAGTAACTGTACCAGCCCCTGGATGTGTACCAGACACCGAGCGAAGTGGCGGTGAAGGCAACCTTACCCGGGCTGAAGCCTGAGGACGTCAGCATTGATATCACCGGCCAGACCTTGACCGTCAGGGGAGAAACCAAAGCGGAAGAAGAGGTCAAGAAAGAAGATTATCTGTACCAGGAGAGACGCTATAGTTCTTCTTCTCGCAGTGTGGCCCTTCCCGGCGAGCTTAGGACAGACAAGGCTGAGGCGACGATGGAAGATGGCGTTCTGACTCTGACCATACCCAAAGCTGAAGAGGTAAAGCCCAAAGCAATTAAAGTCAAGGCCAAAGAGAAGCCTAAAGAGAAGAAATGACTACTGTCATGCGCCACTCTCAGACTTCAACAAATCGATGAACTGCCTTACAATCCTGGCAGTAGCTCCCCAGATGATATGCCCTTCATACTCGTAGGCGTAAGAATCTTGTTTGAAATTGGCTTCATCCATCAGAAATAACAGTGGAACAGAAAAGGCTCCTTTGACTTCTCTGCCATTTGTCTTCAAAGAATGAGGATGGGCTATCAAGGCAACGAAAGGCGAAATAACGTAGTTAGTGACGAAGGTCAGAATATCGTCAAGCTCCCCCAGAATTTCAATATCTTTAGCCTCCAAGCCTATCTCTTCTTCAGCTTCCCTGAGGGCAGTCTGGAGTAAGCTGGAATCAGACGGCTCTCGAGTCCCACCGGGGAAACAGACCTGTCCTTTGTGAAAAACTACCTCATCGCTCCTTTCGGTGAACAGGACATGATATTGCCCTTTGTTATAGAAAAGAGGTATGAGCACCGCCGAAGCTTTAAGGTTCTCGCCGGTGATTCTTTCTTTCTTACGATGACGGAGGATTTCCTTAATCTGCTCTTTCACGGTGCTGTGATTATATCACCTCAAAAAACGTCAGTTATCTGCACGGTCAATAGCTGAAAGTTGTCGCATGAGCATTTAGGAGCTATAATTGAAGGTTATGGCGATCAAGCAAGACTATTACGCAGTGCTGGGAGTGCCTCGAAATGCCAGTGATGAGGAAATAAAGAGGGCGTTTCGCAAGTTAGCCTTTCAGTACCATCCCGATCGCAACAGAGAGCCAGGAGCCGAGGGGAAATTCAAGGAAATGAACGAGGCTTACCAGGTTCTTTCCGACCCTGAGAAAAGAAACAGGTATGACCGCTATGGCCGAGTAGATGTTGAGGGAGGCTTCCCCGATTTTGAGTTTGGTGGGCTGGGAGATATTTTTGAATCCTTCTTCGGCGATTTGGGCACCGTTTTTCGGCGGACTGCTCAGCGCGTTCCCCAGAAGGGAGACAGCTTACAGAGCCATTTCACTCTTTCCTTCAAGGAAGCGGTATTCGGCTGCACCAAGGAAGTTGAAATACCACGCATCCAGTTCTGTCCTTCTTGCCGTGGCATTGGCAGCGAGTCGGGCACAAATCCCGAGACCTGTCCGGATTGCCGCGGCACAGGGCAAGTGAGAAGAGTCCAACAAAGCATCTTTGGGCGATATACCAGTACCATCGCCTGTTCTCGCTGTGGAGGCAGAGGTACTGTGATAAGCAATCCTTGTTCTCAGTGCCAGGGCAGAGGGAGAATAAAGGCAAAGCGCAAGATAAAGGTTACTATTCCGGCTGGTGTGGATGACGGATACCAACTACGGTTGGATGGAGAAGGGAGCGCCGGCGAAAATGGAGGCCCACCCGGCGACCTCTATATCACCCTCTCAGTAAAGCCAGACAATCTATTCCGTAGAGACGGCAGTGACATTCTTTATGAATTGTCCATCAATTTTGCCCAAGCTGCTTTGGGCGATGAGGTGAAAGTGCCGTCTTTAGATGGAAAGGTAGATCTAAGAATACCGCCGGGAACTCAAAATGGGAAAACCTTTCGCTGCAAAGGCAAGGGAATCGCCTACATTGATGGCAAGGGCAGAGGAGACTTGCTCGTCAGGGTGGTCATAACAACTCCACAGCACCTCGATAAAGACCAGCGTCATCTTTTTGAGGAATTGGCCAAGGTACTACCTCGGACTGAACCCCCTCAAGACGCCCAGGCCAGAGAGCAGTAATGGCTTGCTGCTAGTTCCTTAAACTCAGTCAAAGCCCGACTCGCGGGCAGTGCCTCAAAAAGAACGCCGTGAATGAGGTCGATAATGGGCAATTTAAGCCCCTGGTTCTTCGCCAACCGGTGGACTGCCGCACTGGTAGCGACCCCCTCGGCGACGTGTGGCATAGACGCAGATATTTGAGACAAGGAACGGCCCTTAGCCAGTTCGAAGCCAACATAATGATTCCGGCTCAAAGTGCTGGCGCAGGTAGTTATCAGGTCGCCCAAACCGGCCAGACCGTAAAAAGTGCCGGCCCTGGCCCCCAAAGCTACGCCCAGGGAAACAACTTCAGTCCACCCCCAAGCAATGAAGGCTCCCTTGGCGTTGTCACCCAAGCCTAACCCATCCATCATGCCTGCACCCAGAGCTATAATGTTTTTCAGAGCCCCTCCTAATTCAACTCCAATAACATCATCGCTACTAGATATGACGAACTTGGGCGCCTCCATCAACTTCCGAGCTCTTTCCGCTAAGGCTATATCATGAGCAGCAATGACCGAAGCAGCCGGGAGACCTTGGGCAATTTCACCAGCCAGATTAGGACCAGAGAGAACGCAAATTTGCCCTCTTAAAGAAGGAACAATCTCTTCCGACAGCACCTCCGACATCCTTTTGCCACTATCTACTTCCAATCCTTTGGCGGCGCTCATCAATAGCATCGAACCGGTGAGATAGTCTTTGGCTTGAGCGACATTTTCTCGCAACTTTTGAGAGGGGACCGCCCAGATTACCAGGACAGCCTTGCTCAAGGCTTCTTCGATGTGGCTGGTAGAGAAATAGCTACGCCGTTCTTGGTTTAGATTTTCGGCCTCAGCCGCGCTTCGCGTCACCAGTCTCACCTCCACCCCCTTATCACTCAGCAGAGCCCCTAAAGTATTGCCCCAGGAAGTATTGCCAATGATAGTAGCTTTTGGGGACTCCCTCTGGCGCTTCCTCACCATAATCGGCGTTCCGTGCCCTGTCTTAGGTGTTTTATATTATCCCGGTGCTGATAGACAATCAATGCAACAACTACGGAACCGTAAATTAGATAGATAGGAGGAAGCAACCTGTACACAATGGTCAGAGGCAGCATCAAGCACCAGGTAGCTAAGACTCCCAGAAGAGAACCAAGGGACATGTGCCGACTACGTAATGCCGCTATAGCCAGAACTTCGGCACCAAATATGCCCGCAGGGTAGAAAAGTGCGAATAACGTGCCGAAATAGGCAGCCACCCCCCTGCCTCCCCTGAACTTCGCAAATACGGGCCAGTTATGTCCCACCACCGCGGCCAAACCAGCTGCAACTTGGGCTACATACTGCCAATACACGGACACAGCACCAACGGTTAAGACGCCGCTGTCACGATCTATAACTATTGTGGCCAAAATGACTGCCGCAGTAGCCTTAACCACATCAAGAACCAGAGCAAAAAAGCCGAGCTTGGTGCCCGCCACTCTCATCAAATTAGTGGCGCCGGTCTTGCCACTTCCCTGCTCCCTGATATCTACACCACTCTTGAGCTTGCCTATTATCAAGCCAAAGGGAATGGAGCCAAGGAGATAGGCAATGACCACTACAGCAACGAACTCAGCTATCATTGTGCTGTCACATTTATCTTCTTATTGATTTTACGGGCAGCCTTGGTGAAAATCACCTTCACAGGAACGCCGCGAAAACCAAAGCCTTGGCGAAGCCTATTGTCCAGGTAGCGCTGATAGGAAAAATGAACCAGCTTGGGATCATTAACCTCGAGAATAAAAGTCGCTGGTTGAGACTCATCCTGATAGGCCCGGACAATATGTAACCGTCTGGAACCTGTGCGGGGGGCGGGATGCTTACTTACTACTTGTTTGACTAACTCGTCAACTGCTGTTCGCGCTATTTGCTTTTGTCTTTCCTGCCAGATTTCCCAGGCTAGGGGCAGAATTCCATCTATTCCTTGTCCTGATTTGGCAGAGATGTAAATGACAGGCGCGTAGGAGGCAAATCTGAGTCTTTGTCCCAGGCTCTGTTTGAATCTCTCTCTTTGTTCCTGGGGAACAAGATCCCATTTGTTGACCAACAACATCACACCCTTCCCAGCATCAATAATATAGCCTGCGATATGCATATCTTGGGCAGTAATAAATTCACTGGCATCAATCAGAAGTAAGGCAACATCGCAGCGGTTGATAGCCTGAAGGGCGCGCAGCAAACTATAATAATCTACTCCAACACCGACCCTTCCACGGCGTTTAATCCCGGCGGTATCAACGAGCACGATTCTCTTGTCACCCCAATTAATTGTGGCATCAAGCGAGTCGCGAGTCGTCCCCGGAGACTCATGAACAATGGCCCTTTCTTCCCCCAGCAATGCATTCAACAAGGTTGACTTGCCCACATTAGGTCGCCCCACGATAGCCAATTTAGCTTCTCCCGGCTCGGCAATGCTGATAGGTTGCGCAGATAAAGAAGCTAACACAGCCTCCATCAACTCATCTATTCCGCGGTTATGGTGAGCACTGATAGCTACAGGTTCACCTATGCCTAAGCGGTAGAAATCGGGCACCTGACTGGTCTGTTTGTCAGAATCCACCTTATTTACTGCCAGTATGATTGGCTTGTTGGCGGCACGCAGTACACCGGCAATTTCTTCATCGGCGGCAATAGCCCCATCCTTGACATCTACCAGAAAGATGATGACGTCCGCTTGGGCAATAGCTACTTCGAGCTGCTGCTTGACCTTCTGCTCCAAAGACCCCTGTGGCTTTGCCTGCCAGCCACCGGTGTCAACCACGGTCAACTCCCGCCCCTGCCAGGAAACAAACGCAAAAACACGGTCCCTCGTGGTTCCCGGCAAATCAGCAACCACGGCTAGCTGCCTGCCCGCCAGACGGTTAAGCAGGGTGGACTTGCCCACATTGGTCCTGCCCACAATGGCTACAATAGGCCCGGTCATTTGCCTGATACCTTGCGATTTGACAGCAGCTTCAGTAGTAGTGCCTTTTGTAGCTGAAGCCTGTTTTCCGCCTGGTCAAAGACCACTGAACGGGGGTCATCCAGCAACCCGGCGTAGATCTCTTCACCATGGTGCGCCGGCAAGGGATGCATGAACAAAACATCCCGTTTAGCCAGGTCCAGCAACTTATCGTCCACCTGATAGTTGGAGAAGGCACGACGACGTTTCTCAGCTTCCGCCTCCTGCCCCATACTGACCCATACATCAGTATAGATTATATCAGCATTCTTGACTGCCTCGTGAGGGTCGCTGGTTAACAAGACCTGGCTGCCACTGCGAGCAGCGAATTTCTTCCCTTGATTCAATATCGCCTCTTTGATTTCATAGCCCGGGGGACAGGCGAGGCGGAAATCCATGCCCACCAGAGTGGCAGAGAAAAGTAAGCTATTGGCGACATTATTGCCATCGCCAATAAATGCCAGAGTCAAGCCAGTAAGTTTTCCTTTCATTTCGTAGATGGTCAGAAGGTCGGAAAGAGCCTGACAGGGGTGTTCCAGGTCGGACAGGGCATTAATTACGGGCACAGAAGAATAACCAGCCAGAACACGCAGAGTCTCCTGGGAAAATGTGCGAGCGGCTATGCCGTCAACATAGCGGCTTAGCACACGAGCTATGTCGGCCGTTGACTCTCTCTTGCCTAGGCCTACTTCCTCTGGAGATAGGTAGATGCTGTACCCGCCTTGCTGATGCATGGCCATCTCAAAACTGACCCTCGTTCGCAAGGAAGGCTTTTCAAAGAGGAGAGCCAAGGTTTTCCCTGAAAGGAGACGCGTCACCCCCTCTTTCTTCATACGGCGGGCCCGCTCTATGAGGCCCTCAATTTCCCGACGATTCAGGTCAGCTATTGACAGCAAATCCTTCTTCATCTCTCATCTCTCCTCATATTTGATACTACTTGAGTGTGTCACGTTTGTCAAACAATAAAACACAACTTTGCAGCGAGCTCCAGGGTTGTTGCTGAGAATGGTGAACTACCCGAACCGTGTTACAGTCGGACTAATACCAGACATTCGAAACGCTTTACTCTCGATCTCAGCACCAAAGCATAGACTGGACTGCTATGTGTAGTTATTATGTCAACTAAATTGCGGTATACCGGCGGCAGAATATGGACGTGAAGGTGAAGTGTTATTCAGGTTATCTCTACGCTGGAGAGCCACGGTCCTTCGTCTGGCAGGAAAGTGAACTCCAAATAGAGTCAGTGGAAAACGCCCGGCAAGAACCGGGCAAAAGGCTGTTCAGAGTTGTCACTCGGGATGGCAGACTATTTGAACTGTGCTACAACCAAGCAACCGACCGATGGGCTGTGGCCAAACTGGTCTGATGCTTCAAGGAGACTTCATGAAGGTCAAAGTAGGCACGACTATCGATGACGCATCAAGTGAGACTGACCAGAGCGCCCATACTAGAGACCCAATTCGCGAGCCACGATAGCACGGTGAAAATCGGCGCCACCAAATATTATCTCGGCGGCTTTTGCCTGCCTATAGTACAGGTGTATGTCATGGTCCATGGTGAAGCCGATTGCCCCGAATATTTGGTGTGCTGACAGGGCAACTCGTCCATAAGCCTCGCTTACCCATGCTTTCGCTATAGCTGCATCCAGGGCAGCGGGAAGGTCTTCGCTCACCCTCCAAGCCGCTTTGTATGTAACAAACCGTGAACCACCAACATCCATAGCCATATTGGCACAGTAATGCTGGATAGCCTGGAAACTACCAATAGGCCTGCCGAACTGTACCCTCTCTTTGGCATAATTGACTGCCATATCCAATGCTGCTTGGGCACCACCGACCATCTCAGCACATTTGGCAACCGCAGCTTTCTGGAGAATGGCTTTCACTATTGGCCACCCTTCGTCCCTTTTGCCTACTATGCTTTTCTCCAATACAGTAACATCGTCAAAGACGACCTCACATTGCTTGTCACGGGCCAGAGTCTTGAGTAGTGTGCACTTGAGCCCAGGGCTTCTGGCATCGACAAGAAACACAGTTATGCCGTCTTCTGGACCCTTCGTCTTTCTTGTTCTGGCGACACACAGAATGTAGTCGGCGATATTGGCATTAAGCACAAACAGCTTGGTGCCCTTGATGACATATTCCCCATTACGAGCTATAGCTTTGGTATTAACTGATGCAGCGTCATAACTAGCAGTGGGCTCAGTTAAGGCAAGGCTAAGAATCATTTCCCCACGGGCAATTTTGGGCAGGAACTTCATCTTCTGCTCTTCGTTTCCCGCTGTCAATATAGTTAGTCCCCCAAGGACTACTGTGGAGAAGAACGGGCCAGGCACGATGTTATACCCCATCTCCTCGAGAAGGATTGCCAAATCCAGGAAGTTACGCCCGCTGCCCCCATATTCTTCGGGAAATGCCAGACCCATCCAGCCCAGTCCCGCCATCTTGCGCCACAACTCGGAAGAATAGCCCTCGTCACTCTCATCTAGTTGCCTCACTAGTTTTTTGGGGCACTCTCTCTGCACAAAGTCACGAGCCGATTTCTTTAGCATTTCCTGCTCTTCGCTCAAACCAAGATCCATATTATTCCCCCTCTCTTATGAATTCACTTAACACACCGAGACTCCTTTACTTTGGCGACAAACCAAGACCTCTCATAGCAATAATATTGCGCTGAATTTCAGAAGTGCCAGCACCAACCAGAGCAGAAATGCAATCTAAATAACCCAAGCAGACTCGTCCCTGCAAAGATGACCACTTAGAGGTGCTTTCCAGTTGTCCATAATGTCCCATAACTTGCATTCCGGTATTTGCCAGCTTCTGACTTAGCTCAGTAGTAAATAGTTTCAACAGCGATGCTTCGATATTCGGGACAAGCCCCCTGTCAAGCATCCAAGCTGTTCGCCAGAAAAACATATAGGCTATCTCAATCTGGATTGCTATGTTGACTAGCTTATTCCGTATTAGCAGCTGCCGACTCAAGACTTGTCCATTGTGTTTTGTCTCCCTAGCATACTGCACTATCTCTTCAAATGTCCGCCTGAAACTTCCTATTGGTATTACAAGCCTTTCAAAATCCAATGCTACCATTAGATAATACCAGCCTTTGTTCATCTCGCCGACGACATTCTTTTTAGGGACTCGAACATTATCGAAGAACACTTCGTTAAAAGAATAAGAGCCGCAGATATTCATCAGTGGACGGATAGTAACACCTGGTGATGTGTTATCCACAATAACCAACGAAATGCCCTTATGTGGTGGAGCCATGGGGTCTGTCCTGACAGCCATCCAAGCGTAGTGCGACACGTGAGCAGCCGTGCCCCAAATCTTCTGGCCATTTATGATAAGGTCATCACCATCCTCTATCGCCCTAGTTTGTATTGAAGAGAGGTCAGAGCCAGCATTTGGTTCGCTGTAAGCCAGCCAGAATCTTATCTCACCTCTGGCTATCTTAGGTAACCATTCCTTCTTCATTTCCTCGCTCCCAAAGAGCATTACGGTGGGGCCACCAATCAGTGTAGCTACTTCTCCAGCAGGAGCCCTGTAGTAGCTCATTCGCTCGTGAAAGATGGCCTGTTCTGTATGACTAAGTCCAGCCCCTCCATATTCTTTAGGCCATGAGATGGCCAGCCAGCCTTTCTCAGCCAATCGGCGCGTGAATTGTTCAACCTGAGGGCTTAACTCCTCAAATTGCGCCAAGGTCCCATATCCCGCTGGCCAGTAAGTATTCTTCTCGACCCAGTCCGCTGGCAGTTCGTTGTTTATGAAGTCTTCGACTTCTTTTCGGAATGCCTCTTCCTGTTCACTAAATGTGAAATCCATTGCTTCGTCTTCCCAGAAATCCCCTGCATCAGGGCTACACAGGCTCACCGCCGAGGCAATCCCAGTCCCCTTATAGCTATAATGTTGCGCTGAATCTCGTTGGAGCCGCCGCCCACGCCAATCGATAGCGAACTCAAGCACACACGCATTATCCGTGCATTCATGACGGACCATTTAGAATCCCTGTCCAGCTCACCGTAGTGCCCCACAATTCGCATCCCGGCATTGGCTGTGCGTCGCATAACTTCGCTAATGAAGACCATAGACATGGAAGACTCATGACTGGGGTGAAGACCCTTACTGAACATCCAGGCGATACGATATGCCATCATGCGAGCAACCTCATTTTCCACCACGAGCTGCGCAAGCTCGCTCCTGATTAGAGGGTCGTTGGCAAGAGGCTCCCCATTTCTCGTGGTTTCTTTAACATACTTGATCAGTTCTTCAATGATTCGCTGGTTTCCGGCAGCATAGCCAATAGAGGAGCGTTCCAAATCGAGAGCTATCACCAGTTGGTACCACCCCTTGTTCTTCTGCCCCACCAGGTTCTCCCTGGGGATGCGCACATCGTCGAAGAAAACCTCATTGAAAGAGTGTCTGTTCAGGATATTTATCAGGGGCCGTACAGTAATCCCGGGCGTCTTCATGTCCACAATAAATATGCTGATCCCCTCATGCCTGGAAGCATCAGGATCAGTTCTGGCAGCCAGCCAGCAATAATCCGCGAGATGACCATAGCTACACCAGGTCTTCTGACCATTAATCACATAATCATCCCCAACTTCTGCGGCGCGTGTTTGAAGCGAGGCAAGGTCAGAGCCAGCGTTTGGCTCGCTATATCCTAGACAGAAGATTATGTCTCCCTTGGCCATCTTGGTCAGATATTCTTTCTTCTGCTTCTCAGTGCCAAAGAGCATGATGGAAGGCCCTACCCAATTGACTGTAATTTCTTCCTCAATGCTCATTGGAGTCCTGTTGTAAGCCAACTCCTCGGAAAGTATAAGCCGTTTCATGTGACTCAGTTCCAGGCCTCCGTACTCCTTGGGGTATGCCGGCGCCAGCCAGCCTTTCTGACCTAATTTACGCTGGAACTCGCGTGCTAGCGCCCAGGACTCCTCGGTTTCCTCCCAAATCCCGGGGTCAAGCTCAATCCACCTCTGAGGGATCTCTCGCTCAAGCCACTGGCGAACTTCCCGTCTGAACGCTTCCTCGTCTTCGGTGAATTTGAAGTCCATATTGCCTAGCCTCTAGTCTGCAAATTGCGATAGCCCTCATTCAATAATGGCAATAACGTCATCTTCGAGAATAGAGTCACCTTCCTTCACCCGGATCTCAACCACTCTCCCACTATGTGGACACTTCACCCGAATCTCCATTTTCATGGACTCGAGTATTACAAGACTTTCGCCTTCCCCAACCGACGCTCCATTCTCCACCAGAACCTTCCAGACACTCCCTGTAATAGGTGATGGCACTTCCGTCATATCTGACTTACTCTGCCTTCTTGGTCCTCTCCTCCGATTGGTACAACTTTAGGATAGCGCTAGCCTCTTCCACCGTTGCTGGCTCCCTGCCGATATCGCGAGCCATCCTTGCCGCCTTCTCTACCAGCGGCCCGTTCCCTTCCGCCATCTTGCCTGGCGACAAATAGAAATTATCCTCAAGGCCAACCCTAATGTTCCCACCCAACGCTAAAGCACTGCTTACCAAGAGCCATTGCTCTTGACTGATACCTATGACCTGCCAGGCTACTCCGGCAGGAACTACGCTCGACACATGCGCCAGGTTCCTAGCTGTGGCCCCCATGCCCCCAACCACCCCCATCACGAGGCTAACTTGATAATTCTTGAGAAGTTCCATGTCCATTAGAGGCAGAATGCTCTCCACATGACCCAGGTCGAAACATTCACATTCTGGCTTCACGCCATTCTGGTTCATCGTATCCAGAAAAAACATTATATCATCAAAGGGATTCTGGAAAACCAGGGAGAAAACAAAGTTCTTCCGCTTCGGACTATATTTGGCATAGTTCATTGTTCCCATGTTTAATGCGGCGATTTCCGGTCTCAGTTCCCGAATATGGCCTATTCTGGTATCCCTGTCCACGCCCACTGCTCCTGTGGAGAAATTTATTATGATGGGGCATCTTTTCCTGACTTCTTGCATTACTTCGCGAAATATCTCTACTCTCCAGGACGGGGTGCCGTTGTATTCCCTACCATGAATGTGTACTATTGCAGCTCCAGCATTGTAGGCTCTGAGTGCCTCGTCAGCGATCTCCTGGGGAGTATAGGGAATCCATTTGCATTGCTCTCTGTTGGCGGCTACGCCGGTGAGAGCAGCGCTTATTACTACCTTGTCAGCTGATTCCATGTGTTGCCTCTCCTCTGTTTATTTTCCCTTCCAATGTGGCTCACGCTTTTCCAGAAAAGCGCCAATGCCCTCGGCCACATCCTCAGCCATCGTATTAATTGCCAGCATTGATGACAGATACTCCAACGCCTTCTCATATTCCATGTCACGCATTGTGTAGAAGGCTCTTCTGCCCAGCCTCAGGATAGCCGGGCTTTTGCTGGTTACTTTCTTTATGATTTCATCCACCTTCGCGTCCAGTTGTTCTCTCGGCACAACATGGTTCACCAGCCCAAGTTGTTGAGCCTCTCCGGCATCAAGTCTCTCGCCAGTCAGCATCATCTCTACAAGCTTTTTTGGTGCTGAAGTAGATCGGAGCAAGGTTGCCATGATCACATAGGGAAACAGTCCAACGTTTATTTCGGGCGTGCCAAACCGGCAATCTTCAGCGGCGATCACTATGTCACAAGAACAAGCCAACCCAAACCCGCCCCCCAACGCATGGCCATTAATCCGTCCCAGCAACGGCTTCTGCAAACCCTTGATCACCTTGAAAAGCTCAGCAAATTTCCTTTGTTCTTCGTGGCGGTCTAGTAAACTTGCTGTGGTGCTTACAGCTTCACCGAAATCAGCGCCAGCACAGAATGCTTTGCTACCAGCCCCAGTCAGCACGATGGCGAGTATATTCGGGTCATCATCATATTTCTTCAGGGCGTCAAAAAGTTCGCCTACCATGGTCGGCGAAATGGCATTCCTTCGTTCTTCGCGAGACAGAGTAATTATGCCCGCTTTGCCTCTTATTTCCGTCACTATTGTCTGATACATTGGTTCTCTCCTTATACCGGATAGACTCCGTGCTTCCGGGGATGCCTGAATATCTTCTTATCCCTGGTAAACTCAAGAGCCCGGAACAATGCTCTCTTCGTTTCCCTGGGATCGATTACATCATCTATGACACCGGACTTCGCTGTCTTGAATATGTTGATCTGTGGTCTTATCTGCTCGGCAAGTTGCGCCACCATCTCTTTCGGGTTTTCAGCCTCGGCAAGTTGCTTTCTGGCGAAAATCGACACCATACCCTCCGCTCCCATAACTGATATTTCAGCTCCCGGATAGGCAATCAACAAGTCGGGGTCGAAGGCCTTGCCACACATTGCATAATACCCGGCACCGTAGGATTTCCTGACAATCAGGGTGAATTTGGGCACAGTAGCTTCAGCAACTGCATGAACCATTTTGGCTCCGTGCCTTATTATGCCCGATTTTTCTGCCTTGGAACCGACCATGAAGCCGGGGACATCGGAAAGGAAAAGAAGCGGGATATTGAAAGCATCACAAAGCCATATAAAGCGGGCGGCTTTATCGGCGGCATCAATATCGATGACGCCTCCATAAAACATCGGGTTGTTTGCCACAATTCCAATCGAATAGCCAGCTATACGCCCAAAGGCGGTAATAATGTTCCTCCCCCACTTCGGTTTCATTGCAAAGAAGTACCCGTCGTCAACGATATATCTCACTAAATCGTGCATGTCATAAGCTTCCCGCGGATTGTCCGGGATAACATTCACTATGCCATCATCAAGCAAAGCCATAGGGTCTCCTGACCATTCCTTTCGTTGCGGCTTCTCTTCATAGTGCTGAGGAAAGAAAGAAATGTACTCTTTTATAGCTTTAATACATTCATCATCTGAATTAACTTCGAGGTCTCCACAGCCACTGGTCTCACAGTGGATTTTGGAACCGCCAAGCTCGTCTTCAGTGAGTTTTTCCCCAATCACCGATTTGACAAGAGCCGGTCCACCTAAACCCATAAAACTCGTTCCTTTAACCATGGGCACGAAATCGGAAAGGCCGGGTATGTAGGCGGTACCGGCATATCCTGGCCCCATCATAGCCGCAATTTGCGGGATCACGCCTGACATCAAAGACTCTTCCTTGAAGAGATACCCTGTATCGGCAAATAGTGCCACTCTTTCGCCGCTAAAGCCACCACCACTTACCCGGGCACCCCCAGAGTCATTCAGCCATATCATCGGTATTCTTTCTCTGAGGGCAATCTCCCTTATTCTGGTCACCTTGGTTTCGTTGACAATCCCCATGGAGCCGCCTCTCACTGTGAAATCGTAAGCTGCCACCGCCACGTCTCTCACGCGAACACCATCATTCAGCTTTCCATAGCCTGTAATGACACCATCAGCGGGCACAAGTTCATCCACACCGAATTCGCTACCCAGCATGCCAGTTTCAACGAATGTTCCCTTTTCAACCAAGAGGTCAAGCCTCTCCCTGGCGGTCAGTTTTCCCCGTCCATGATGTTTTTTGACAGCCTCTTCACCTCCCATCTGCTTGATTTGCTCGCGGAGGCGCGCAAGCTTCTCAACCTCCTGTCTCATTATCTCACCCATTTTTCTCCTCCTTTAATTTCGATATGAAATGAGTATCGTAGTTCCCCGATTTGAATATCCCAGAACTGAAAGCTTCTCTGAGGAAAGCAATGTTGTTTTTGATACCCGTGATTTCATAGTTGTCTAGAGCATGTTGCATCTTCGTTATGGCCTTGCTTCTATCCTCGTCCCAGACGACTAGCTTGGCAATCAAAGGGTCATAGAACTGACTCACCATGTCCCCAGCCTGATATCCAGAGTCCACCCTTATTCCCTCACCGCGAGGTTCAATGTATGAAACTATCTTGCCCGGCGACGGATAGAAATTCTTCGAATCCTCGGCATAGACACGGGATTCGATGGCCCATCCCTTCCAGCCCAAGCTCTTTTCTCTGGGCAATAGAGATTCGCCCGAGGCAATCCTCATTTGCTGCTCGACAAGGTCAATACCGGTTATCATCTCAGTGGTCGGGTGCTCTACCTGAAGCCTTGCGTTTATTTCCAGGAAGTAAAACTTCCGATGCCCATCAACAACAAATTCAACGGTGCCTGCATTTGTATATCCAATTCCCTGAGCCAGGCGTCTGGCCGCCTGTCGTAGTTCGTGTCTCAATCCAGCAGTAGCGAAGGGAGACGGTGACTCTTCAATCACTTTTTGATGCCGTCTTTGCACTGAACACTCTCTTTCCGGGAAAGTAACTATGTTGCCATTCTTGTCTCCCAGGATCTGGATTTCTATGTGGTGGGGGGATTCCAGGTATTTCTCGACATACACTCTATCATCACCAAAAGCTGATCTGGCCCGGTTTGTGGCCGTATCAAATGCCTCTGCAACCGCTGTCTCTGTTTTCACCTTCATCATCCCGATCCCGCCACCACCTGCGGAGGCCTTGAAGATAACAGGGAAAGAGAGTTCAGTCGCCCATTTCTTGGCTTCTTCCACATTATTTAATATACCACTCCCTGGCGGAACGGGTATGCCCAAACTGGTAGCTATTTCCCGTGAACGATGCTTGTCTCCCATTTTACGAATGACTTCCGAGCTCGGGCCAATAAACATCAGCCCCTCTCTTTCACACCTTTGGGCAAATTCCCACCGTTCGGACAGGAAGCCATATCCGGGATGAATGGCACTTGCGCCAGATTCTCTGGCCGCTGCAATAATCTTATCTATATTGAGATAACTGTCCCTGGGTTTAGCTTCCCCAATCCCGAGTGCCCTGTCTGCTTCCTGGACGGACAGACATTTCCCATCTATATCTGAATACACCGCTATGGTCTCGATACCAAGTAGCTTGGCGGTCCTGATTATGCGCCGGGCAATTTCTCCTCGATTAGCGATCAGTACAGATTTGAGCATATGTTGGTTTACCCAATGGGATAGTTTGATACAACAAGCGATCCACTACCCGACCAAAGAAGCCGCATTACTGACGCAACCACTCAGTCTCTCCATGGGAGCGCGGTAACCCACCAGATGACTGGAACCCCACGTACTCCCCATCATGGCTATCGCTAACCCAGAAATGTATCTTATTTGCCACAATTCGTCAATACAGTGGGCAGGCCTGACTACGTGATGCCACATACCTCATGATACTGCACCCAGACTGTCAGTCGCTTTTGCGCCTCTCCCCGAGGATTGCGTCAAATTGGCAAAGCAGTCAGCAGACCTGTGATGGCCATATCACACACATCACTCGACTTCCGTGTTTTTGTATGCTAGCATGCATCAATCACTTAGGCTCCACGCCAATTTTCTCGGGAGGTAGACTGTTCATGGTTGTACAAAAGGAAAAGAAGACGATAAACCGACTGAAATCAATGTACCCGCTCAGGGCCAAGGTAAATGAAACATATCTGAAGAGCATTGAAGCCATAAAGGCGGGCAAACCTGCCGTCTGGGCTATGCTCAATTTCTATTATGGCGACCCTATCTTAAAAGCCATGGATGTAGAAGTGGTCTATCCCGAGAACTATGGCGCTATCGCCGCGGCTATGGGAGTGGCCCGGCAATACCTGGACCGGGCTGACGCCGAGGGCTTTCCCACTCACCTTTGCGGCTACAGCCTGACCACCCTCGGTTATGCATCCAGAATGATGAAAGAATTGAAAGGCCAGATACCTCCGGAAGCGCCTTTGGGAGGAATGCCAAAACCACTGTTTCTAATGTCCTCAGCTGCGATCTGCGACGCCAGATACAAGTGGTTCCAGGCCCTGGGACGTTACATGGATGTCCCGGTATGGCCGCTGGAAGCCCCTATTCCCGGCATCAAGGAGTTCTTCATCGAGGGCTACTACGACAAAATGGTGAAACTGGGAGTCAAGCACCTGAGGGATTTCGTTGCTTTCGTGGAAAAAATGGTGGGCAAGAAGATGGACTGGGACAGGTTGGACAAGACAGCAAACCTCATGATCGAGGTCAACCGTGTTTGGCACGAAGTCAATGAACTACGCAAAGCAAGACCTTGCCCAATGCACAGCCGGGACTTCTGGAGCGCCATGCCTGCTGCCCTGTTCCTGGCAGGCGACCTCGAGGACTCACTCAGACTGTACCAGGATATGTACAGGGAGGTAAAAGACAGAGTCAATAACCATGTGGGCGCCATTCCCGACGAGAAATACCGGATGGTATTCGCCGAGCTCCCTCCCTGGCATAGCCTGGCCTTCTTCGACAAGCTGGCTGAGAGGGGATGGAATTTCGTCATCGAAAGCTTTGGCTACCATCCGCCCATACCCCTTGACCTCAGTAAGGTCAGTGACCCACTGGAGCGAATCACCAAATTCAGCCTCCAATTCCTCGTGGGCTATTTTGAAGATGCCCGCAAACAGAATGTGCTGGGCGGCACCTCCGCCTATCCTTACCTCAAGTATGTCAAGGAGTGGAAGTGCGACGGCGCGCTGCTTCACCCCCTCATCACCTGCCGCAGTGCTTCTACCCACCTGCCATACGTCTCAGACATGCTCATAGAGAAACTCAATGTCCCCTCACTGAGTATCGAAGGCGATATTGTCGACCTTCGCCTGTTTAATCCGGAAGACGCTTTGGCCAAGGCAGAGCCATTCGAGGAAACTATGGAGCACTACAAAAGGATGAGAAAACAGGCAGGGTTCGACTGGTGAAACAATCCTGGATTTCAATCTCGCAAGGAGGCAGCCATGTCAGACAAAAACAAAGGTCTCGACAAAGCCCGGGAAATCTATTTAGATAGTTCACGCAGAGCCAAAGAGCTCAAGGCAGCTGACAAAAAGATAATAGGCTATCCTTGTGTCTACGTCCCGGTGGAGATGCTTACTGCCCTTGACCTTGTTCCCTACCGGACATGCGCCGACATGAAGGAACCGGTCACTGAAGCAGACAGAGCTTTGCCCCATTCATTCTGCCCTGTCATGCGCAACTGCCTCGATTGTGCCCTGAAAGGCAAAAACGATTTCCTTGATGGAATGGTGGCCATTCACTCCTGCGATCCTCAAGAAAAAACAGCTCGCATCTGGGAGTCCTATACTCACTATCCCTACTTCCATTTCATAGACATGCCCATCACGGTTCGTCCTGAGGCTCTGGAATACTTCAAAGGCCAGCTAAATGATTTCAGAAAAACTCTGGAGGCCTTCACCGGCAAGAAACTGTCTGCAGACAAGCTAGAGGCAGCCATTAAATCCCACAACCAACAGCGGGCCCTAGTGAGAGAGTTATACGAGCTGACAAAGCCTTCTCCACCCCACGTCTCCGGGACGGAAATCGTTCAGGTAGTGAAAGCCTTGACGAGCCTGCCTGTAGCCGAAGGAAACAACCTGTTGACTGACACCATAGGCGAAGTCAAAAGACGCGCCGCTGGACCGGAAAAGAAATCAGCACGTCTGCTCATATGGAGCAGCACCCTTAACGACACCAACATTATGCAGGTACTTGAAGCCAAGGCAAACGTGGTGATGAACGAAAGCTGTGGCGGGGTCAGGGCTTACAGAGGTGAGGTGAAACTTACCGCCGACCGATTGGAAGGGCTAGCTGACTACTATCTCAATGAAATCACCTGCGCCCGCACCTTCAGACAGGCTACTCTCGGCGAGACCAGAAAGGACTATGCCCGAGACCTGCAAAGCCGCTTCGGCTATCTTAAAGGCGCCATCAAAGACTGGAAAATAAACGGTGTCGTAATGCTACTCGTTAGGTATTGCGATCCCTTCGCCTTCGAAATGCCATCGCTTAAGGACTATCTCAACAGTATCGGCGTCCCCAGCACCTACATAGAATACGACTATACTACAGGAGCCCTGGCCCCAATGAGGACCAGGGTAGAAGCTTTCATTGAGACAATCAGCCAGTAGTGACTCATCAGGAGGCCTACTTGTACTTCGCCGGTGTTGACATTGGCTCCACCATGACCAAGGTCGTGCTCATGGACAAGGCCGGCAACCTGCTTTCGTTCATCAAGGGCCCGACAGGTGCCGAGCATCGCCAACTCGCCAATGAGGTTATGCGACAGGCACTGGAGCAAGCGCGGCTCCAGATTGATGATATCTCTTATATTGTAGCTACGGGCTACGGACGGCTCAACGTCCCTTTCGCAGACCGTCAGATAACAGAGCTTTCCTGCCATGCCCGAGGCGTCTCCAGCCTTTTCCCCGACGCCAGGACCGCTATTGACATAGGCGGCCAGGATGCCAAGTGTATGAAAATTCAGGACGGCAGGCTAGTCAGTTTCGTCATGAACGACAAGTGCGCCGCTGGAAGCGGCAGGTTCCTTGAAGTGACTGCCGCTACACTTGCTATCAAATTGGAGGACATGGGAGACATTTCCTTGAAAGCCACCGAAAAAATCCAGATAAGCAACTTGTGCACTATCTTCGCCCAGCAAGAAGTGGTGGCTCTGCTTTCCCGCGGGGAAAAGCTGGAGAACATCCTGGCCGGACTTCACGATGCCCTGGCCAGTCGTGTCGCGACACTGGCACGGCGGCTCGGGATAGAGCGTGACCTTGTGCTCACCGGTGGCGTCGCGAAGAACATCGGCATGGTTAAAGCCATGAAAGAAAGCCTGGGCTGTGAAGTTCTTGTTCCCGAAGAGCCACTTCTCACCGGGGCGCTTGGCGCTGCTATCCTGGCAAAGGAAACCTACATGAAAGCAGTGAGAGCAGGCGAAGCCTTACCTACAAAGTCACGGCGGTTAGAAAAAGCCACCTTCTTCAGTCAGGAGTAACGATGAGCTGGTTCATGGGCATTGATATAGGCTCGGCATACAGCAAAGGAGTCATAACCAGAGATTTCGAGCTTGTTGCGTCACATATCATAGGATCCGGAGCTAATTACCGAGAATCTGCCGACGCCATAAGGACGGAGCTAATAAGAAAGGTTGACCTGACTCAGAATGACGTGGCCAATACAGTTGCCACCGGTTCCGGTGCCGACAATGTTTATTTTGCCAGCCAGAAGGCAAGCGATATAGTCTGCACCGCCCGAGGCATAAACAGTGTCTTCCCGCAAGCCAGGACCGCAATCGATGTAGCCAGTCAATCCACCAAGGTGATACGGCTGAATGAAGAGGGAATTGTGACCAATTTTACGACCAGCGAGAAATGTGCCGCCGGCGGTGGTCGCTTCGTTGAAGTCATCGCTAATGTGCTGCGAATAAATTTGAGCGATTTCGGCCCGCTGGCAGCCAGGTCAAGGAAGCCCATCACATTCGGTACAGGCTGCGCTGTCTTCGGCGAATCGGAAGCCATCACCAGAATAAGCGAAGGTATCCCAAAAGAAGACATCGCCGCTGGTGTTAATAAAGCCCTAGCAAGCACGGTTGCCTCACTGGTCAAGAAACTTAAACTTGAGGAGCCATGCGCCATCTGTGGCGGCGGTGCCCTCAACACTGCTCTCGTCAGGACCATAGAAAGCGAATTGAACATCAATCTCCTGATACCGGCGCAACCTCAGCTCATTACCGCTCTGGGCGCCGCCATAATCGCAGCGACATCAGTGACTGCACAATCCAGTACAGCATGACGCCCCCACGCTGTTCCTGATGAGAAACCTCCCACTCGACACACAGCAAATGGGTTCCAAGTACTTCGCCGGCTCCAAGCTAATAAGGGAACGGGGTCTGATCTAGTTCAGATAGATTGGTGACACTTTGAGAGGAAATGAAAGGACGTTACAATGGCTGCGTTATGAATGTCTATTGTACAATGCCAGGATACAAGCGCTTAGCAAGCCTCCCGAAGCTGTCC
>Ga0315277_10000237_pt1 | contig 93982 bp, 91 predicted proteins | sample YL17G05_15_MG_FD_203695 | JGI IMG/M metagenome (GOLD analysis project Ga0315277, IMG submission 203695) | Sediment microbial communities from Yellowstone Lake, YNP, Wyoming, USA - YL17G05_15 | ecosystem: Environmental > Aquatic > Freshwater > Lake > Sediment | place: USA: Wyoming | collected...
CAAAGCCGGCTTTGGGAAGACCATCATCACTGGCTACGCGAGGATCGACGGATGGGCGGTGGGCATCGTCGCCAATCAGCGTGCGGTCGTGAAGACGAACAAAGGCGAGATGCAGGTCGGGGGCGTGATCTACAGCGACAGTGCGGACAAGGCCGCCCGATTTATCATGAACTGCAACCAGAAGCTCATTCCCCTCGTCTTCCTTCAGGATGTGACCGGGTTCATGGTGGGGAGCCGGGCGGAGCACGGCGGCATCTTGAGGGACGGGGCCAAGATGGTCAGTGCCGTCGCAAACAGTGTGGTTCCCAAGTTCACCTTCATCGTTGGGAACAGCTATGGAGCCGGCAACTATGCGATGTGCGGAAAGTCCTATGATCCCAGGATGATTTTCGCCTGGCCGACGGCGCAAATTGCCGTCATGGGAGGGAAGCAGGCGAGCGAGACCCTCCTCAGCATCAAAGTCCAGGCGATGGAAAAAGGGGGTGAGCGCATTTCGAAGGAAAAACAGGCGAAATTGCTGAAGGAAGTCCAGGATCGTTACGAGATGGAGCTTGATCCCCTCTTCGCCGCTGCCAGGCTCTGGGTGGATGGGATCATCGACCCGCTTGAAACTCGCGAGCAGATTTCACGTGGAATAGAGATGGCAGCCTGTAATCCCGACATCCCGAAGTTCAACCCCGGGGTGATTCAGACATAGCCCCTTTGAGCCGTCCGGGAAGGATTGCCCCGCCCGGCGCACCATTCTGTGCTCGTTATGCGATCTCTCAAGCTCATTGTAGTCCTGCTGCTCTCTGCGAGAACGCTCGCCGTCGCGCAGTGTGACGGGAAGCCCGGGCCCGACGGACTTTCGTGGAACTTTGATGAGAGCGACAGTGCCGGCTTCTCAATCACCCGCTTCTTCGGCGATATCTTCACGCCGGCGCTGATCAAGGATACGCGGGAGATCAGGGCATATGTTCGGGACGGGCGGTTCGCCCTCCTGCTGCTGCGGTGCGGCGACATGCGAGCTATCGACTGGATCTACCTTAAAGCCTTGAGGATCGCGGATCACGATATCGGCCGAGCCCTCTTTCTCTCAATGATGGCGACGCTGGAACATCGTAACATCGACCTGAAGGTCCCGGTCGTCGGAGCCCTTCGGCTTCCTTTGACGTTCGAGGAGGACAGCCTCTTCAAGAGCCGATATCGAAATCTCCCGGCGAAGCTTTATCCGGACACTCCCCCCGGCTCAGTTGGCGACAGGGACAAGCTCCAGCACTTCTTTGCCGCCGCGTACCTCGCGTATCTTTCGGAATCCCGCAGTCTCGCCCGAGCCTCGGGCGATCTCGTTGAACGAGGGGAAGCTGACTTCGTGGTCGACGGTGTCGACGATCCGCGCGACCGGCGTGCGAACGATCAGGGAGCGCGGTTCGGACGCGACCTGGTGGTGGTACAAACACTCCTTCCATCTGATTACTTCAACCTGACTGTGGGTGAGTGAGAGAATGACATGAATACAATACTTGTGGTCGACGATGAACAGAGTGTTCGTGACTCGTTGAAGATGATACTCGAGTACGAACACTACGGTGTCCTCTACGCCGACAATGGCGAGGAGGCACTGCGACAACTCTCCTCATCATCGGTCCAGCTGATATTGCTCGATGTGAAGATGGCCGGCATGGACGGGCTCGAGGTGCTGCAGAAGGTGCGAGAACGCGACATCGACCTGCCGGTGATCATGATCTCGGGCCATGGAACCATCGAGACGGCGGTCGAGGCGACGAAGCTCGGTGCCTTTGACTTTCTTTCCAAACCTCTCGACCGCGACAAGCTGCTCGTGACGATCCGCAACGCGCTGAATCAAGCCAGCCTGTCCGTCGAGTATCGCAAGCTGCGGGAGTCCGTTGAGGCCAAGTGGCAGATCCTGGGCGAGAGCCCGAAGATCAAAGAGATCCTCGATGTTATCGAGCGCGTGGCACCGACAGACGCGCGCGTGCTGATCATGGGCGAAAACGGGACGGGAAAAGAGCTGGTGGCTCGAGCCATCCATCGGCAGAGCAAACGAAGCGCGAAACCGTTCGTCGAAGTCAACTGTGCTGCCATCCCGTCCGAGCTGATAGAATCGGAGCTGTTCGGTCACGAGAAGGGTGCGTTCACCGGCGCCACGTCTCAGCGGATCGGGAAATTCGAGCAAGCCGACAGCGGGACGCTCTTCCTCGATGAGGTTGGGGATATGAGTCTGCGCGCTCAGGCGAAGGTGTTGCGGGCTCTGGAGGAAGGCACGATCGAGCGCGTCGGCGGCAGCAAACTCATCTCGGTTGGCGTTCGAGTGATTGCCGCGACCAACAAGAATCTCGACGAGGAGATCAAGAAGGGGAACTTCCGCGACGACCTCTATCATCGGTTAAAGGTCATTCCGATCAACGTTCCCTCTCTTCGTGAGCGGAGGGACGATATCCCGCTCCTGGTTCGTGCGTTCATTGAAGATGTCTGTGCACGCAACGGCATCGCTCGCAAGAGCGTCTCCGAGGAATCGCTCAACCGGCTGGCGAACCTGGAATGGCGGGGCAACGTGCGGGAGCTCCGCAACACGGTCGAACGTCTCGTGATCCTCTCCCCAGGGAATACGGTGGATATGTCGCTTGTCGAATTTGGGGGCGCCAAGGCGGGCGGCGAATTTGACGAAATCCTGAACGCCGGCGGGACCTTCCAGCAATTCAAGGAGCGGGCGGAAGCGGCATTCATCAGGAAGCAGCTCGAGCTTCACAAGTGGAACATCTCCAAGACGGCTGAGGCGCTCGACATCCAGCGGAGCCACCTCTACACCAAAATGAAGCGCTACGGGCTGATGAAGGAAGGTAATGGTGATGAAGGGAATTAACAACCGTCAGAAGACCATCGTCAGGCCGCGGGAAAGTATCCAGAAGTATGTGATGCCGACTGGCAAGCTCCGGAAGGGGATGGCCACGCGGAGAGTGCAGCTCCTGCACAAGAAGAGCGGCATCAAGAGAAAGGGCTCGGTCTAGGTCGTAGGCCGCGTGAAGTTGAGCAGAATCCCGGCGAGCTCGCCTTGGTCTACCCCTTGTGCCTCATTCTGGCCGCTTCGTACAGAATCAATGCTCCCGCCACAGACGCGTTCAGCGATTCGATCCTTCCATACAACGGAATCCTAACAAGAAAATCGCACTTCTCTCTCACCAACCGCCGGATCCCTTTTCCCTCGCTTCCGATGACGACTGCGAGCGGTTCTGTGTAGTCGACATCCGAGTACAGTCGACTGCCATCCATGTCCGCACCGACGATCCACAGCCCCTCAGACTTGAGCTCTTCGAGCGTCTGCGCGATGTTCGTGACCTTCGTGACGGGGAGGTGGAGGGAGGCGCCGGCTGACGTTTTCGCCACGGTCGGGCCGATAGCAGCGGCATGATGCTTGGGGATGACGACGCCGTGCACGCCGGTGCATTCCGCCGTTCTGATGAGTGCGCCGAGGTTGTGCGGATCTTCAATTTCATCGAGGACCAGAAGGAAGGGAGCCTCTCCCTTCTTTTCCGCTGATCGCAGGATCGCGTCTACCGCGACATACTCCTTTGTCGCGACGACTGCCAGCACGCCTTGAGCGTTTGGGTCCGGACACAACGCGTGAAAGCGAGTACGCTCTACCTCGACGAGCGGCACACCCCGTTGCTTGCAGAGATGGCGAATGCGCTGAACCGAGTTCCCCTTCGCCCCGAAGAGAAGAACGGTTTTCTCCAGGGACCTGCCGGATCGGAGAGCCTCGAGGACCGGCTGTCTCCCGATGATGAGCTCACTCATTATTTTCCGCTTGCAGTGCCTTGCTCGTTGCGTCAGCCGACGGGAAGCTCTTCCGATGCTTGCGCTCGATCAGCCAACCTATGGCGAAGAGACCGATCCCGCTGACGAAAAGGTACCCTTCCGTTCTCATATCTCCGAGGAGACCCGTCGTGAGCCCGCACGCGACTGAGATGAGACCGAGGGCTTCCAGGCCTTTGCCAATGTAGAAGAGGGCACTCGGCTGTTGATCGCTCAGTAAGATTTCCATGACCCGATGAACGTCGAAGGGAGCGGGAAGCTCGACCTTGCCATCAATGAGGAGGACAGGCGTCGATAGGACGTACCTGGAATAGCTTCGGTGTTCAGGGGTCAATTTCACTTCACGGAGCTCGAATGATACCGTCGCTTTCAACTCCGTCAGAGTTTTTCGTGCTTCCTCACAGAGACCGCAATTTTCCGTCGTATAGAGCTCAACGAGATGACTCACGCGGGTCTCTCGACCCCCTGTCGTGAGAGGTAGAGCCAACCGGCAAGGCCAGCCAGAATCAGGGCGAGAGCGATGAGCTGCGCTTCAGTCAAGCCGAACATGATTCGAGGATTCAAGCGGATGAACTCGATCGAGAATCGCTCGAGTCCGGCAGTGATGAGATAGAGCATGAACACTTTGCCCTCCGGTCGGAGGTGTCTCTGAGCGCGCCACAGGATCACGAAGAGAATGGCACAGAGGATGAACTCGTAGACCGGCGTTGGTTGACAGAGCGTGTTGTCCGGCACGACGCCGCCGGGGTATTTGCCGGTGATTTCGGGGAAGTTTCGAAAAGCCAGCGAGGGAGGATACGTCCCTCTTGAGTAGTCGGTTCCCCACGGCAGGGTTGTCGGAAAACCGTAATCACCATCCCCGGCAAGTTGGCATCCAAGCCGACCGATTCCATAGGCGAGGATCAAGGCCGGAGCAATGACGTCCGCCATCGTGAGAAACTGTATCTTCTTTTTCTTCCCATAGACATAAATGGCATACGTTGCCAGTAGGAAGCCTCCATAGAACGTCAGGCCGCCCGGTGAAAAAGCCGTCCCGATCGGGTCGGCAAGAAACTGGCTCCAGTCTTCTACGAGATAAAGGATCTTCGAGCCGACGACCCCCGCGACCAGGGCGATGAGTGTAACGGTGCTGCCGACGTTTGGGTCAATCCCCCTTCTTTTCAACTCGCGCGTCAACACGTAGCTTGCGGTGATGAACGCGAGCGCGAGCATCAACCCATAGCCGTAGATGGTAAAAGGTCCGATCTGGAAGAGTCGTGGGCACATAGAAGGGAAGGGTCCGGGATCAAGACAATTTTATGGACACGACGTCGGCATGTCAGGATTCCTGAAGTTGAACCGGCTCGTGCGAGACGAGCACGAAGGGCTGAGACGGGGCCTCTTCGACCAGGATTTTCGTTGGCGTGATGTGCAGCCGAAACTGATTAGTCTCACCATCGAGCTTTCCGACGTTCAGAATGTACGAGCCGCGGAGGTCGACGAAATCCACCCGACCGCGCGCGGCTCCCACACCCGGCATCGTCAGCGGTGTCGTTTGCAGTCCGAGGACCCTCAGGAGAATCGTGTTGGAGTAAAGGGAGGCCTCCAGGAGGATCTGGTAGTTGAAATTCGTGAACTCCTTCGTCGTCTTGAGCACGAAGGCGATGCTTTTCTGCTGCGTTCGCTCATCGAGATGATGAAAGACGTGGAGGACGTACTCAGGGTCGTGATGCTTTCTGCGAGCCATCTAGTGCTTCAGCGCCTTCTGGATGTCGCTCAATCCTACCGAGGTTTCGGTGCCCGTCTGCATATCTTTGAGCTTAGCCGATCCGGATCTGAGCTCATCTCCTCCGACGACGAGCACATAGTGTGACCGCTGGCGATTCGCATCGCGCATCTGGGATTTCAGGCTGCGTGCAAGATAGTCGAGCTCTACAGAGAAGCCCTGCGATCGGAGTTCATGCGCCTTCACAAACGCCCACTGTCGGGCTGACTCTTCGACCGTGGCAATAAACAGGACCGGTGCTTGGTTGCCCGCGGCAGTGGCCCCTGCTTTCTCCAGTGCGACGATCAGCCGTTCCATACCCGCTGCAAATCCCACTGCGGGGGTGGGCTTCCCGCCCAGCTCTTCCGCCAGAAGGTCGTACCTCCCGCCACCAGCGAGGGCATCTTGCGAGCCGAGCGCCGGACTGATAATCTCAAATGCCGTCTTCGTGTAGTAATCAAGCCCCCGAACGAGTCGTCCATTGATCTCGTACGGTGTGCGTGTTGCATGGAGAAGAGCCCGTACAGCGGCAAAGTGGTCGCTGCATTCCTGGCACAGGTGGTCCATCATCAACGGTGCGAGCTTCGTCGCCTGCCTGTCGCTCTCATCCTTCGAATCGAGGACACGCAGCGGGTTCTGCTTCACGCGCGCCTGGCTCTCGGGGGAGAGTTTGTCGTAGTATTTCATCAAATCGCGAACGAGTTTCTCCTTGTAGGACGGTCGGCAGCGTTCGCAACCGACGGAGTTGATCCTGAGGCTCGATTGCGTGATCCCGAGTGACCGATAGATTTCCAGTGGGATCAACATCATCTCGACATCCAGCTGGGACGACTGGCTTCCGAGTGCCTCAGCCCCGAACTGATGGAACTGCCTCAGTCGTCCGGCCTGCGGTCGTTCCTGTCGGAACATCGGTCCGATGTAGTACACCTTGGTCAAGGGTGCCTGCTCACCCAGGCTATGCTGAATGTACGCGCGAACGACGGAAGCCGTTCCCTCCGGTTTCAATGTCAGGCTGTCGTCACTGCGGTCGCGAAAGGTGTACATCTCCTTGCTGACGATATCCGTAAGCTCGCCGATGCTCCGTGCAAACAACGCGGTCAATTCGAAGACCGGGGTGCGGATCTCCCTGTAGTTGAAGCTGTGCATCACCCGGTGAACGCTCGCTTCAGCGTGCTGCCACGTTTCGACTTCGCCCGGAAGGATGTCCTTCGTACCTTTGATAGACTTGAATTTCAACTTTTCATCCTGTCTGTTGGCAGCGAGCTCGTCCTCATCATAGATCCATACCCGCTCGCGAAATCGATTCCAGAAACACCGCCGCTTCGCGCGACCGCGCCGAGGAGGTTGGAGGACGCGAGGTTTTACACCTCAAAATGCGTTGCTTCTTCCTGTTTGAAGATTTCGAGGATCTCTCTTGGCGAGGCGGCCTCCAGGAGGCGCTTGCGGAATTCTTCTTTGTTCATAAGACGGGAGATGCGACTGAGAAGCTTGATGTGGGGGCCTACCATATTGTCCCGGCCGCCGAGCAAGAACACGAGCCGGACAGGCTGGTCGTCCAGTGACTGGTAGTCGATGGGTTGTGCGGTCACCGCGAATGCAGCGACGATGTCGGTGACGGCGTCGGTCTTGCCGTGGGGGATGGCAAATCCGGACCCCACGCCGGTGGACATGATTTTCTCGCGCTCGAAAATCGCCTCGCGCAGTTTCTCCTTATCGACGACACGGTCCTGAGTTGCCGCGAGATCCACCATGGCGTTGATGACTTCGTCCTTGGTCGTCCCCTGCAGATTTGTCTGCACAACCTGTTCGTTCAGGATATCGATTATCTTCATCTATCGCTCCGAAAATCACCTGCCGCTGCGGTATCATTCATTGTTGATCCAGCGGTTGAGCTTTGCTTCGTACTCGACGGCCAGCCTCTGCGCGAGTGAGGGATCCCGGGATTCGGCGTTGATGTGGAACAGCGGACGCGTTCGGTCGGGGTTCAGCAAGACCGAGGTGAGCCGGTCTTTGTCGCGCGGGAAGAGCTTGACTCCGTCGATGAGCTCACGCGGGAGGCGCTCGGAGTCCTTCATCAGGTGCCGCATCACCTGCCCCTTCAGGTTCCACGAGCACGGGATAGCCCTCTTGATCAGGTGGAGGCGCGGCGTTTCCTTGTCGAGTTCACCGAGACGCTTTTTCGTGAGGGCGAGGCATTCCAGGAGTTTCGCGACGGAGTACATCCCGTCCGACGCGAACAGGAAATCGTTGAAAATGAATCCGCCTTTCGTGCCCCCGACAAATTTGATCTGTTTGTTTGATGCGGCTTCCATCAGCGAGAGGTGACTGTCGCGAGTCTTCACGACGGTGAGACCTAGCTCCTCGGCGAGCATGTCGATCTCGCTCGAAGCAGAGATGGGGACCGCGATCTTTTTGATCCCGGGGTTCGCCAGCACCACCAGTCTGGTCATCAGCGTGAGCAACCGATCGTTGTCGATCGGGTGCCCGCGCTCGTCGACCACGAGCATCTTCTCCGCACCCGGGTCAAGCATGCAGCCGACGTCGTACTCGAGCGACGTCACGACGTGAGCGAGCTCCCACAAGGATTCGATGATCTGTTCGCTCGATCGCGTCAGCTTCTGGCTATCGAGGTAGGCGTTCAAGGAGACGGCCTGCACGTTCAGATTGCCGAGGATGTTTGGAAAGATGGTCGACGCGATGCCGTTGGAGTAGTCGATCACAAGTTTGAGTTTTGCGGACCGAATGGCCTGCACATTCAGCGTCGCATATCCACGCTCAATGTAGCTTTCCAGCGATCGCTCAGGAAAGCGTATGGAGCCGACGGCGTCGTAGCTCGACCGCGTGAAATCTTCGCCGAAGAACAGCCGCTCAACAGATTTTGCTATGCCGGCGGGCAGATCCTTGCCGTCCGAATCAAAGAAGATGATATCTGTGATGTTCCGGTCGTGGGGTGATTTGCGCACGTGAATCCCCCCGCGCTCCGTTCCGCCCCTTAGTTCGTGCCGCACGATCGGGATGGAGGTTGCGCGGAGATCGGCACAGTGAACGCCTGCCGACATGAGTCCGCACATGAACGCGCGATTGATCATCCGCGACACGTTGTCCGAGTCACGGCTGCACACTACTGTGGAGCCTGATCCGGCAAGGGCTCCGAATGCAGCGCCGAGTTTGGCAGCAAATTCCGGGTTCATCTCGATGTTCGAGACACCCCTCACCTTTGATTCCCGGAAGAGTTCTCGAAGCCAGCGATCCTCCCAGACCAGACTCCGGGTGACAACCGAGCCTTCCTCGACGACCTTCTCCGGCCAGAGCTTGATGTTCGCCGAGAGCCTGCTTCTCTTCCCGATGACGCACTGGTCGCTCATGAAGACGTTCTCGGAGATGACAACATCGTCTCCGATAATGCATTTGGCGCCGATGACGGCGGTCGACATCTCGACGTTTGCGCCTATCTGTGTTCCGCCCCAGATAATGCAATTTCTAATGATGCTCCCCGGCAGTACCTCGCAGTTGTCGCCGATGACTGAGTTCGCGATCGTCACATCGTTATGGATGTGCGAATTCGCCCCGATCACGACGTTTCCGAGGATGTTTTTCGGATCCGTGTCGATGAGACTGTTGGGGCCGACGAACATCTTGTCGCGTTTTTCGCCTGGAATCGCGGCCGTAACAGCGCCGCGCAGGACATCGAAATGGGCATCCTGGTATTCGTTCAAGTTTCCAATGTCGCGCCAGTATCCCTCGGCCACAAAGCCGTACAATCCCATGTCGTGCTCGAGCATGAGGGGGAACAGGTTCTTGCTGAAATCAAAATCCTCCTTCGGAGGCACCAGGTTGAGGACCTCCGGCTCGAGAATATAGATGCCGGTGTTGATGGCGTCGCTGAAGACCTCCCCCCATGTCGGCTTTTCGAGAAACCGGCTGATCCTGCCGTCGTCCTGCATAAGAACGACGCCGTATTGCAGCGGGTTTGACACGTGGGTGAGAACCATCGTCGCCTTCGCGTTCCTCTCCTCGTGGTATCTGATGGCAGCCGAGAGGTCGAAGTCGGTAAAGAGATCGCCGCTGACAACCAGAAATCTCTGATCCAGGAACTCTTTGGCGTTGCGCACGCTCCCGGCAGTCCCGTAATCCGCATCCGATTTCAAATAGTGAAGCTTGATCCCGAAGGAGCTTCCATCGCCAAAGTAATTCATAATGACGTCCGGCTGGTAGTACAGGGTCGCCACGACCTCGCTGATCCCGAGCCGCTTCAGGAGCTCGACGATGTGTTCCATCATCGGCCGGTTCAAAATCGGGACCATCGGTTTGGGGATGTTGCAGGTAAGAGGTCGCAGGCGGGTACCGAACCCCCCCGCCATAATGACTGCCTTCATCGAAGTAGCGCGCACGATAGATCGAATGCAGAGTTTTCCAACCCAAAGTAGGGAAAAAAACGAATGCACGCAAGCAAGCCGTTGATCCGGATGCCTCCACCTTCGGTTCGCTTTCGAAGGTTGTGCGCTTGGATTCAGTTTTCACCTTGACTTTCTTGGGCTAAATGCATAAATTCCAAGGAATTTGAGTTTCGAGCTCAAATCTACTACTTGCAAGGACTGACGCCCGGATGTCAGAGACAATTCGTTCCTGGGTTAATCGGTTACCGTTAAGGCAGGAACTGGTTGCAGCGGCGGGCGTCATTCTGTTTCTTGTCGGCTGGATGGTGCCAGGCTCGGTAATCAGGATCGCGGCGTTCGTTCTCAGTAGCTCCGCGCTGGCATATCTCATCGTCGCTGCAAGACGACGATCTCCTGAGGAAGGAGCGGCAGCGGGACGTCGACTATCTTCGATCACAGAAGAAGAGGAGCAGGAAGTCGAGATGAAAAAACCCGTCTTCGACGATTTTCAATCAAGCGACAAGCAGTATCGGGTGGGCGTTGTGGAAGAGGTGGGTGCGCGTCGTTCTCCCCCCACGGTCACGAAATCGAAATCCGGCACCGCTGCCCGCGAGTACGAGTTTCAACTCTCCGACTTCTTCGACTTGAACGAGGACTTGTTTGTGCGCGAAGGAGGGCCTAGGTCCGAGTTTGGATCTTTGATGAAGAAGGTGCTGGCGGTCATCAAGGAGGTGAATTTCGCGCACACGGTGGCGTTCTTCTGGGTCAACCGAGAAAAGAGTCAAATGGTGCTCGAGAGTTTCGTTTCCGACAGTGACAAGTTCATGACGCACCGCCGTCGGGAGATCGGGAACGATCTCATCAGCCAGGTTGCCCTGGCCGGTCAGCCCAGAATCGTCAACCAGGTGAACGCGGCCGGCCAGCTTGAAATGCTGGGCTACTACGAATCGTCAGAGCCGGTGAAGGCGTTCGTGGCAGTCCCGATTTTCTATTCGAAGACCCAGGTGGCCCCGCGTGAGCCTGTCGCGGTCCTCACGGTCGACTGTGTTGAAGAGGACGCGTACGGGCCCGAGACGCTCAGCTCGCTCGGTCAGTTCACAAAGCTGATCTCCTCGCTCATTAAGAGCTACACGGACAAGTATGATCTCCTGCTCGATTCCGAGGTGCTGCGTTCGATTTCCCGCATGCGAGAGCAACTGAGGATGGAATTCAGTCTCCACCACGTTGTGCGCACGCTGGCGGAGGAGACGTCGCGACTAGTCGCGTGGGACTACATTTCCGTTATTCTGTACGATGAGAGCCGAAAGGCCTGGATCATTCAATTTGTCATCAACCGGATGAATGATGCGTACGTCGCCCCGGCGCAGGAGATCGATCCCCAGCAGAGCCTGGTCGGCGGAGTCATCCAGACCGCAATCCCTAAAATCATCGATAGCCTGGCATGGCTCGAATTGCCCCGATTTTACAAGGCCGAACGCATTGAGAGCGCGGGGGCGATGATGTTGCTTCCCATCGTATCGGTCAGAAGATGCTATGGCGTCCTCGCTGTCGAAAGCAAGGACCTGAAGACCTATTCCGAGTCTGATGTCAAGCTCCTTCAAAAGCTCGTGGAGACGACGGCATGGGCCCTCCAAATCCTAAATCTCACAGATGTTGTGAATAACTACGTCCTGATGGACGAGACCACGAGCGTTGCCACGCGCAAGTACTTCATGAGCCGGGTTCAAGAGGAGGTGCAGCGAGCGAACGATTTCGCCACGGATTTGACCCTGGTGATGGTCTCCATCGACTCGATGAACGACCATCTGCATCGGTATGGCAAGGAGGGCTTCGATTTTGTGCTGCAAAACGTCGGTCGCATGATCAAGTCGTCCATCCGTCCGTACGATCTGGTGGGGCGGTACGATTTCAATCGATTCGCGGTGCTTCTGGTGAGCACCTCGGCAAACGAAGCGAATCTGTGGGCCGAAAAGATGCGGAAGAACGTCGCGAGCAACATCATCAATGTGGATCAGAAGAGTTTTTCGGTGACGGTCAGCATCGGCGTCTGCGGTGCGATCAGTCAGACAAGCGATATCGAGTTGTTAGAGAACGCCAGCCAGACCTTGAAAAAGGCAATCGATGCCGGCGGGAATGTCGTTCGGGTGTTTTGATTTCCAAAAACTGAGGATCATTGGAGGATTGAATGGCAAAAAGAACTGACTTTGCCGAGAAGGCGAAGAAAGCTACGCAGGAAAAAGGCGTCAAGTGCCCGAAGTGTGGGGCTGTGAAGGTCCCCACGCTCTACGTGCAGTCGGTCCGTTCCGCTCACGGTTCTTATCGGTTCAACCGGCAGCATATCCATATCTGCAAGTGCAACGAGAAGCAAGTGTTCGCGTAACATCCGTCTTCATCCACCGTAACCCTCTCGAGCAGCCCGCCTCCTGATGCCAGGAAAAGCCGTCATGGTGATCCTCGATGGGCTTGGGGTTGGAGCACTCCCCGATGCCGGTGACTATGGCGATGCAGGCACAAACACGGTGGGGAATCTCGCTCGCGTCGTCAAGGACCTGAACATCCCGAACCTGGCTCGACTGGGCCTGGGCAACATTGCCCCGATCGGGAGCGGCTCTCGAGTGACCGTCTGCGACGGATGCTACGGGAAAATGGCTGAACGCTCGGCAGGAAAGGACAGTACGGCCGGACACTGGGAGCTCGCGGGCGTGATCACCGAGCGGCCGTTTCCACTCTATCCAAATGGTTTTCCGAACGACGTCCTTGAGAGCTTCCTAACGGTAACCGGCTGCAAAGGCTATCTGGGGAATAAGCCCGCGTCCGGGACGGAGATCATCAAGGAGTTGGGGGATGAGCACGTCAGAACGGGCTATCCGATCGTTTACACTTCAGGAGATTCTGTTTTTCAAATCGCTGCGCATGCGGAAGTGATACCTCTGGATCAGTTGTATGCGATTTGCGCGAAGACGCGGAACGAGGTGGCGATCGGCAAGCACGCCGTCGGCAGGGTGATCGCCAGACCTTTTCTCGGAAGGAGCGGCAGCTATGCTCGCACGGCGAATCGAAGGGACTACGCGACGGAGCCGCCGGCCTCTACGCTGCTGGACTTGCTCCAGGGTGAAGGAGTCGAGACGATCGGGATCGGAAAGATTGACGATCTCTTCTGCGGTCGCGGGCTGAGCCGGAAGGTCCACACCAAATCGAATACCGAAGGAATCAAGCTGACGCTTGAGATGTCGGGGAGCATCACGACTGGATTTGTGATGACGAACCTCGTCGATTTCGATGTGTTGTACGGTCATCGCCAAGATCCGAACGGGATGGCTCGAGCGCTGGAGGAGTTTGATCGAGCTCTGCCGAATCTCATCGAAGTACTTCAAGCGGATGATCTGCTCCTGATCACAGCGGACCATGGGAATGACCCAACTGATTCGAGCACGGACCATTCACGCGAGTACGTTCCGGTGTTGTGTCACAGCAAGTCTGGGAAAAGGAATGTGAACCTCGGCACACGCTCCTCCTTTGCTGATGCCGGCAAGACGGTGGCCCAGTATTTCGGCGTGAAAACGATTGGGCAGATCTCGGGGACCAGTTTCTTAAATCTGATAGTCTAACTCATGAGCGCGGGCTCGAAGACGACGGGTGTGGATCACTTCAGGCTCCAAATGTGCGATGACGAAATTTTTTCGCTCGGAGATTTGTTAGTATGAAGAGGTTTGGATCCAGGCCTTTCATGCCCGGATCGTCAGGAATTGGAGACAAGGTGACAGCCGAATGGTGAAAATCAGTAAACAATACACGAACCGCGAAAGTCAGTCGCTCGACAAGTACCTGCAGGAGATCGGCAAGGTCGACTTGCTGACCCCGCAGGAGGAGATCGAGCTCGCGCGCAGGATCAAGAAGGGTGATCAGAAGGCGCTTGAGAAGCTGACGAAGGCAAACCTGCGTTTCGTGGTCAGTGTGGCAAAGCAGTATCAGAATCAAGGTCTGTCCCTTGGCGACCTGATCAACGAGGGGAACCTCGGCCTGATTAAGGCCGCAAAGCGATTCGATGAGACTCGCGGATTCAAATTCATCTCCTATGCCGTCTGGTGGATCCGGCAATCCATCCTGCAGGCGTTGGCGGAGCAGTCGCGGATCGTCCGCCTGCCGCTCAACCGCGTCGGTGCTCTGAACAAGATCGGGAAGGCCTTCAGCACGCTGGAGCAGGAGTTCGAGCGCGAACCGAGCGCGAGCGAGCTCGCCGAAGAGCTTGACATGTCGCTCTTCGAAGTATCGGACACGCTGAAGATCTCGGGGCGGCACCTCTCGATGGATGCCCCCTTCGCGCAGGGGGAAGACAATCGCCTGCTGGATGTCATTCAAGACCAGCGACAGCCGGCTCCCGACCATCAACTGATGGAGGAATCGTTGAAGGTGGAGGTTCGCCGTGCGCTCAACACGCTGAGCGAGCGGGAGGCCCAGGTGATCAGGCTCTATTTCGGCCTTGATCAGGAGCATTCGTTGACGCTGGAGGAGATCGGTGAGAAGTTCAATCTGACGCGCGAGCGCGTCCGGCAGATTAAAGAAAAGGCGATCCGCCGATTGCGGCACGCGTCTCGCAGCAAGGCCCTACGCGCATACTTGGGATGATCGCATGGCAACATCCGCTGCTGCTCGCAGAGCCTCGGCGCATGCCGAGGCTTTTTCGTACAGTCGTCCCGCTGGGATCGAGGCCTGTCATCTCGTGGCTGCTGGTCCTGTCGGTTTCAGGTTGTTTGGCGACCGCCCCACGCTTTCGCGCACCCGAGCACAAGGCACCTGCTTCGGGAGCCGACAAGAGTGGTACCGGATCGAATGCCCCGTCGCGCTATGCGAGCGGTGAAGAGAAAGAGACAAAGGCAGATGGTGCTGAAAAAGTACTCTCGGGCGAGCGCACCTTCAGAACGGAGAAGAACTCCGCCATCTCGAACCTGGACGAGGCGAAGATGATGCGAGAGATATCGAAAATGATGGGGGTCTCGTACAAACTGGGAGGGGAGGATCAGGAGGGCATCGACTGTTCCGCCTACACGATGCTCGTGTACAGAAACGCCCTCGGGAAGCAGTTGCCGCGCTCAAGCGCCGAGCAGTTCAAAATCGGAGCACCAGTGACCTACGAAGACCTCAAGTTCGGCGACCTGGTGTTCTTCAATACGAGGGGTGAACCCGGCTCGCATGTCGGCATCTACTTGGGCGACGACTTGTTTGCTCACGCGAGCGTCACGCTCGGCGTGACGATTTCTTCGCTGGAGAGCTCCTACTACAAGAGACGATACGAGGGGGCGAGGCGGGTGGTTCAGTAGGTTGCATTCAATGACTCGACTCTGTATATTCTGCGTACGCATCACGTCCCGCGCTCGGAGGCACGCAAGCTAAAGAAGGATTGAAACGCGTTCGGAGAAGCGGCGGAGATTGTGCGGTGTCCGGCCGTCCGGAGAGCATTTTGTTCAGCGAGAGTTTTCTTCTATGTCTGTTCTACCGATCTATCTCTACGGAAGCGACATACTCCGAAAGAAGGCAAAGCCCGTCCACGACCTAGATGATTCGCTCATCAAGCTGGTGTATGATATGTCTGAAACGATGCACAAGGCGAACGGGATCGGCCTGGCCGCGAACCAAGTTGGGGATCTCAGGAGAGTCATCGTAGTGGATGTCTCGGCCATCGAGGAATCCCAGCGGGGGGAAGAAGAGGAGGATGAAGCTCGAGAGGAGAAAGAGAGACGCATGCTCGTCCTTATCAATCCGGAGGTATTGGCCGAGTCCGGTTCGCTGAGCATGGAGGAGGGATGTCTGAGCATTCCGGAGGTCCGTGCGGAAGTGACCCGACCTGAAGTGATTCGGGTGAGGTTCCTGGACCCGAATCTTCGCGAAGTGGAGATTGCGGCAGACGGTCTGTTCGGCAGAGTAATTCTCCACGAGATGGATCATCTCGACGGTGTGCTCTTCATCGATCGAGTCAGCGCGGCAAAGCGGGCCCTTCTCAAGAACGACCTGCGGAAGATCAAGAAGGGGGTAGTCGATACCTCCTATCCTGCAGTCAGTGCCGTAGAGGTATAAGCCTTCGCCATGCGAATCATCTTCATGGGCACGCCGGAGTTCGCGCTCCCCAGCCTGAAGATTCTCCTCGCGCATCAATACAACATCGTCGCTGTCGCAACGTCTCCGGACAAGCCTCAAGGACGTGGACAGAAGCTGGCTCCGAGCCCCGTCAAGGAGCTCGCGCTCGCGTACAATCTTCGGGTCCTGCAACCGCAGGACCTGAGGGCTCCCGATTTTGTCTCCACGATCGCTCAGCTTCAACCCGATCTGATCGTGGTCGTTGCCTTCCGGATCCTTCCGCGTGAAGTCTTTACGGTCCCGAGGCTCGGGTCATTCAATCTTCACGCTTCCCTTCTGCCCAGATATCGCGGCGCCGCTCCCATCCAGTGGGCTCTCATCAACGGTGAGGAGGAAACCGGCGTCACGACATTCCTTCTGCAAGAGAAGGTGGACACAGGCTCGATTCTGCTTCAGGCTCGCGTCCGGGTAGGCCCGGACGACACGGCAGGAGAACTCCACGACCGGCTCGCCGATCTTGGTGCCCAGGTCGTTCTCCAGACCGTTCGCCTCATTGAGCTTGGCAGCGCGCAGCCGTATCGGCAAGATGATTCTCTCGCTTCACTTGCGCCGAAGATTTTCAAAGAAGACTGCAGCATCGAGTGGAAGAAGAGCGCTCGAGAGATCCATAACTTTGTGCGAGGGCTCTCGCCGCTGCCATGCGCTTGGACGACGTATGGCGGGAAAACGCTCCGCATCTATCGCACGAATCTGATCGACCCCAGCGCGTCGGCCGACTCAGAGGATGTGCCTGGAACGCTGGTGAGGGTCGAGAAGGATCTTGTGCTGGTTCAGACCGGACGCGGCTTGATCTCGATCATCGAGCTCCAGCAGGAGGGGAGGCGCAGGATGAAGATCGCGGAATTCCTCCGCGGGCATGAGCTCTCGATCGGTGAGCGGCTCCGCTAGACTGCTCGATCGGCGCGCACACGGCTCGTCGCCCGACCAAACCTACGTTGCATACGGCAGGAAAAAGGAGTATATTCGGCGGAGAAATTTCGCCCTGATCATACTTCTGGATTCCCCCAAGCAGTAATGTCGAAGGTCATCGTCATAGCGAATCAGAAAGGCGGCGTGGGCAAGACCACGACGGCTATCAACCTGGCCGCCTCGCTTGCCGTCGCCGAGAAACGCACGCTCCTCGTTGACGTCGATCCCCAATCGAACGCGACGAGCGGCATCGGCATTTCCCCTCTGGAGGGGCGCACGATTTATGAAGTGCTCATCGATGGGCTGAACGTCGGTTCGACCGTCGTTGAGACGCAGATGCCGTTTCTCTCCTGCGTGCCGTCCCATATCAATCTCGTCGGGGCTGAGATCGAATTGGTGGAGCTGGAGAATCGTGAGCGGCGTCTCGCTCAGGCGCTTCAGTCGATTCGAGACAAATACGACTTCGTTGTCGTCGATTGCCCCCCTTCGCTGGGCTTGCTGACGCTGAACGCCTTGACGGCCGCCGACTCGGTCCTCATTCCCGTCCAATGCGAGTATTTTGCGCTCGAGGGACTTGGGCAACTCTTCAGCACCATCAATCTTGTGAAGAAGACACTGAACCCGAACCTGGACATCGAGGGTGTTCTCCTGACCATGTTCGATTCCCGGCTTCGCTTGACCAACCAGATCGTCGACGAGGTCAAACGCTACTTTGGCAGCAAGGTGTTCAAGACGATCATCTCCCGAAACATCCGGTTGAGCGAGGCGCCAAGTTTCGGGAAACCCATCATCCTGTACGACGCCATCTGTTCAGGGACTCGCAATCACATGGAATTGGCCAAGGAAGTCTTGGCAAACAATGATGTTCTGACGGTTGAATCCGCGGCACAGGCTCCATCTCTCTCGAACACGTGACGATGCCAACCCAGAAGAAATCGGTGCTTGGCAGAGGGCTGAACGCTCTGATTCCGAAATCCCCGCTCAAGGAGGTCAGCGTCCGCCACGATGAGGTTGGCACGGACACGGGTGGCGTCGGGATTGTCGCTCGCATCGACGTCGAGAAAATTCGGCCAAATCCCTTTCAACCGCGGGGGGAGTTCGATCCGGAAACACTGGCGGAGCTGACCCGCTCGATCGTCGAGAAGGGGGTCATCCAGCCGATTACTGCTCGCCGGGTTGACGGGGGCTATCAGTTGGTGACTGGCGAGCGGCGCCTTCGAGCTGCGCAGAGCGCCGGGCTGACGGAGATTCCGGCCTACATCATCTCGGTCGAGTCCGACGAAGAGATGCTCGAGCTGGCCTTGATCGAGAACATCCAGCGGGACACGCTCAACCCGATCGAGATCGCCCACGGCTACAAGCGCCTCCTCGATGAATGCCATCTGACGCAGGAGGACGTCGCGGAGAAAGTCGGGAAGGATCGCACGACCGTCGCGAATTTCATCCGGCTGCTGAAGCTCCCTCAGGAAATTCAAGCGGGACTCCGCAAGAACCTGATCACGATGGGGCACGCGAGGGCGCTGATCAACCTGGCGAGCGAACCTATGCAGCTGCGCATCTACAAGAAGACTGTGGATGCCGGCCTTTCTGTGCGGAAGGTGGAACAACTGGCCAAGGCGACGGAGAAGTCAGGGGGCTTGTCTGGCCGCAAGCGAAGCGTCTCGGCTCCCCCCTCGAATGTCCGGAGTGTAGAAGAAAAGTTGCGGCAGGCGCTAGGCACGAAGGTCAGCGTGCGGGAGAAGGGGAGCGGGAGGGGGGAGATCGTCATCGAGTTCTATTCGCTCGACGACCTCGATCGCCTGATGGATCTCTTCGCGGCTATCGAGAAACTGCAGTGACCAACCTGGGATGAACAATCATCAGTCGACCATTACCCATGTCTCTCAAGAAGATCTATACCGACAAAGCTCCGAAACCCATCGGCCCGTACAGCCAGGCGATCGTGGTTGACGGAAGATTCATCTACACCGCGGGTCAAGTCGCCATCGACCCCGCGACGAATCAGCCCGTTGAAGGCGACATCAAGACGCAGACCCGACAGGTCCTCAAGAATATCGAGCAGGTGTTGAGGGCTGCCGGATCGTCGATGAACTCCGTTTTCAAGACGACGGTGTTTCTCAAAGACTTCAACGATTTTGCCGCGATGAACGAGGTGTACGCTGAGTTCTTTTCCCATTCGGCTCCCGCTCGCAGCACCGTTGAAGTCGCAAGGCTGCCTCGCGATATGAAGGTCGAGATCGAGGCTGTCGCTCACATTGAAGAGTGAGGGACGGCACCTGGTGCAATGGATCGTCCCTATCGCCACAAGACCGTCGCGTGCTGCTTTCTTCTTTGCCTCATGCTCGTTCTTGCTGAGCCCTCCGTTGCACAGTACAGGGTGACAGGTTTACTGCTTGAGCAAGGACCTGTACCTTCGAACCTCGCAAACTTGTCTTGGGCTGACTCTACCCGGACGTCGGCGGCCACAGCGGACAGTGTCAAATCCCAAGGAAAATCAACGACAACGGCGATCCTCTTGTCAGCGGTGTTCCCCGGTGCCGGCCAGATCTACACGGGAAGGTACTTGACGGTTCCGATCATCCTTGGGTTCAGCGCCTACTTCGCCCGGGAGTGGGTCATCCAAAACAATCGCTATAGGTCAGCGCGATCGAGCTACGCGCAATCGGTTCAGCGGGGTGACAACCAGGGGCAAGGAGACCCGCAGCTTCTCTACGAACGAGACTTCTACCGGGATGAGCGGGATAGATTTGCCTTCTACTTCGCTCTCACCTACGTTCTGAACATCATCGATGCCTACGTTGGAGCAAGCCTCTACAGCTTCGAGATCAACGACAACCTCGGCCCGAATGCCAAGATCCAGGTGAGCATCCCAATTAACTAGAGGAGATGGAGAGTTGTCGGTGAGCATAGTGTTCGCTTCCACCGGCCCCCGTGCGGAAAGAGCTGCCTCCTCATCCTACCGTCAGCGACTCAATTCTGATCCTTCAAGAGATCCAGCAGAGCTTCATCCAGTCTCGGGAATCTAAATCGATATCCTGCGTCCAGGAGTCGTCGGGGAATCGTTCGCTGTCCCTTGAGAACCATATCGGACATCTCACCGAGAGCAATCTTGAGGAGGAAGGCGGGGACTGGAGCCCACGATGGGCGTTTGAGCGCCCTCCCGAGAGCGCTGGAGAATTCACGCATCGTGACAAGCTCCGGAGCGACGACGTTGACAGGCCCGGTCATGGCGGGGCTCTCGATGGCAAACAGGATCGCGCCGACTTCATCCTCGAGATGAATCCAGGGGAACCATTGGCGACCGGATCCGAGCGGCCCGCCGACGAAGAGTCTGAAAGGAAGAAGAAGCTTCTTCAGCGCGCCGGCGTGCCTATCGAGAACGACCCCCGACCGGGGGAGGACGACCCGTACGCCGTACCGCTCTGCGGCGCGTGCGGCTGACTCCCATTGACGGCAAACGTAGGCGAGGAAGTCATTCCCGCTCGGGTGTGATTCGAGCACCTCCTCATCTCCCGTCTCTCCGTAGTAGCCGACCGCCGAAGCATTCACGAGAACCTGCGGCTTCCTGCGCGATGCTCCGATTGCATCCACGATCGCGTTTGTCGCGTCGATCCGGCTGGAGAGTATCAGCCTCTTTTGGGCCGGTGTCCATCGTTTCCCGCCTATCGACTCGCCGGAAAGGTTGATCACGGCGTCTGCCCCCTTGAGTTGGGTGCACCAATCTCCCGGCGTCCTTGCATCCCACTGGACGAACCGGATGGGAGCGGTGCTGAGCCCGGTGCGCTGCGACGGGTTTCGAGTCAAAACGGCCACTTCGTTCTGCGTCTCAACGAGTCTTTGAATGATTCTCCGACCAATCAAACCCGTCGCACCAGCCAGTACTATCGTCATCGAACAATCTCTCCTATGCTTCCGTTATCTAATCAATTTCAGAACAACTTACAAGCGGTTCCTTGCTCTTCTCCCCAATTTCCGGTATATTTTCGGCCGCAAGGGAGTAAAGGGTGACCCGGTTGCACTTTCACTCTTTACTCTCTGTCGTTTTTGGGAGTTTTCGCAGCTCCCCCGGGGAGAACGCATCGCAGCGAAGTCCGCAGCTCCTATGAAGCAGATTCGAAACTTCTGTATCGTCGCCCATATTGACCACGGGAAATCCACGCTCGCCGACCGGATCCTCGAGAGGACAGGCGCAGTCTCCACACGAAACATGACCAAGCAGGTCCTTGATGATATGGAGCTGGAACAGGAGCGCGGCATTACGATCAAGCTTCATGCAATCCAGATGAAGTACACGGCCCGCGACGGCCAGGAGTATACTCTTAATCTCATTGATACCCCGGGTCACGTCGATTTCACCTACGAGGTTTCGCGCTCGCTGGCTGCCTGCGAGGGTGCGATCCTCGTCGTCGACGCGACGCAGGGCGTCGAGGCGCAAACGATCTCCAACCTCTATCTGGCCATCGATGCCGGCCTTGAGATTATTCCTTTCATCAACAAGATCGACCTGCCCAGCGCCAAGACGATGACCGAGATCGTTCGGCGGCAGGTGATGGATCTGGTCGGATGCGGCCCGGATGAGATCCTGATGGGAAGCGCCAAGGCGGGTTGGGGGACGGAGGAGGTGTTGGAAGCGATTGTGAAGAGGGTGCCTCCGCCGAAGGGCGATCCAAGCGCGCCCCTGCGGGCGTTGATCTTCGATTCCGTGTTCGACGAGTACCGCGGGGCGGTTGCGTACGTCCGCGTGTTCGATGGGATGGTGCAGGAAAAAGATCAGATCAAGTTCTTCTCCAACGGGAGGGAATTTCAGGCCGAAGACGTCGGAATTCTTGAAATGCAGCGCAAGCGCATCGGCAAGCTCCTCGCAGGTGATGTCGGCTACATCATCGCCAACGTGAAGGATGTGCACGACACGAAAGTGGGCGATACGATTACGCATACGGATCAGCCGGCTGCCGGACCCCTGCCGGGCTACAAGGAAGTCAAGCCCATGGTCTTCAGCGGGATGTACCCGTCGAACAGCGACAAATTCGGAGAGCTCCGCGAAGCGCTTGAGAAACTCAAGCTGAACGATGCATCCCTCATGTTCGAGCCTGAAACGTCGCTGGCACTTGGGTTTGGCTTCCGGTGCGGCTTCCTCGGATTACTCCATATGGAGATCGTCCGGGAACGACTCGAGCGGGAGTACAATCAATCCTTGATCAATACCGTCCCCAACGTCGAGTACCGGGTGACGAAGATCGGCGGGGAGGTGCTGTTTGTGGACAATCCCGCATTCATGCCGCCGTCAGGAGACATAGAGAAGGTCGAAGAGCCCTTCATCAAAGGAGAGATCATCACGCCTTCGGAGTACATCGGGGCTGTCATGAAGCTTTGCATGGATCGGCGGGGTGTTCACAAGAACACGACGTATCTGAGTCCAGAGCGGGCCGACATTCACTACGAGCTGCCGTTGGCCGAGATCATCTTCGATTTCTACGACAAGCTGAAATCCATCTCGCGAGGGTATGCGTCGTTCGATTACGATTTCCTCGAGTACCGGGAGTCCGATCTGGTGAAGCTGGACATCCTTCTGAACACCGAGCCCGTGGACGCCCTGTCGACCATCGTCCATCGCTCCAAGGCGTATGATTGGGGGAGGAAACTGTGCGCGAAACTTCGGGAGCTTATCCCTCGTCAAATGTTTGAGGTCGCAATTCAAGCCGCCGTCGGCAGCAAGGTCATCGCGCGGGAAACGCTCAGTCCGATGAGGAAGAACGTCCTGGCGAAGTGCTATGGCGGCGACATCACCCGCAAACGGAAGTTGCTGGAGAAGCAGAAAGAAGGAAAGAAGCGGATGAAGCAAGTGGGCCGCGTCGAGGTCCCTCAAGAAGCATTCTTGGCCGTTCTCTCCATGGAGGACTAGATGAAAGACACCGAAAAGCAGAAACCCGATGATTCGAAACGGAGGTCGGAGTTCAAAGGCAAAGCGCTTGCCTTCTTGAAAGAGCTTGGCATCGTCCTTGGAGCGTTCCTTGTCCTGAACAACTTCGTCCTTGCTTCGTTCCTCGTGCCCACGGGATCCATGGAGAACGAAGTGATGGCCGGCGATCTCCTGTTTGTTAACAAGATGATCTACGGTGGCACATCGCCGCGAAACATCCCTTTTACCAATATACGGCTTCCCTGGTTCCGGGTGCCCGGCTTCAGGGATGTGGAGCGAGGTGACGTGATCGTTTTCGTCTTCCCGGGTTACCGCGATGAGGTCAGCCCCGAGGAGTTTACGTTCTATCTGAAGCGGTGCGTTGCTTTGTCCGGTGATACCCTGCAGGTCATCAATCGGGTTCTGTATGTCAACGGGAAGCCTTCCCCGCTGCCGCGCAACCTCGTGTTCACCTACCACGGGGTGGTGCCGTCCGGCCAGATTGATGAGCGTATGTTTCCCAAAGGAGCACCGTGGAACGAGGACAACTACGGACCGATCGTCATTCCTAAGAAAGGCATGGTGATCCACCTGACGGCGGGCAACATCCAGGCGTGGGAGGTCTTCATCATGCGTGAGGGTCATACGGTGTTCGTTCGCGATGGTCACGTCGAAATCGACGGTAGACCGGCGTCGGAGTACACGGTGGGACGGGATTACCTGTTTGGTATGGGCGATCATCGCGATAACAGCCTGGACAGTCGCTATTGGGGGTTCATTCCGAAGGAGAGCTTGGTCGGTTCGCCCCTCATCGTGTACTGGTCGTGGGATACGGATATCCCCATCTATAACATCTTTGCGAAGCTCGGGTCCGTTCGCTTGGGAAGAATTGGGACTCTAATTAAGTAGAAGGTATGGACGAAGCATCCGCCGACAGCAAGCAACGTTCGAGCGTCTCCGAGCCTCAGCCGCCGCAACCTGCCGCACCGGAGGGAGAGCAAGGCGGCAGACCTACCGGTGTCAAGGTGATGAGCCTCGTGAAGACGCTGCTCTTTACGATCCTGATCGCCCTCATTCTGAAAACATTCATCATCGAGGCGTACCGCATCCCGTCGGGATCTATGGAGAACACTCTGCTGGTCGGTGATTTTCTGTTCGTCAACAAGTTCGTGTACGGAGTGAGAACCCCGCGCTACGTGCCGCTGACGAACCTGGCGATCCCCTCGATCTCGTTCCCTGCCTTGAAGCGGGTCCGGCGGGGTGATGTGATCGTGTTCGAATATCCCGGTGACCGGGAGAACCTGAGCGATCCCGAATCGGTCAACTACGTCAAGCGGTGCATCGGTCTCCCCGGGGACACTATCCATATCCTTGCCGGAAGGGTGTTCGTCAACGGCCGGGAGCTCCTTCTACCGCCGCACGCAAAGGTGACTGAAGAAGGATACGAAGCCCGCTGGCGGGGGCAAGATGAATTGTTCCCGCCGGATTCCAGGTTTACCCTTGACAATTATGGGCCGCTCGTCGTGCCCAAACGTGGGGACCCGATTGAACTTTCCTCCGCCACTTTTGACCGCTGGAAGGATCTGATTCGGAAGGAGGGTCATGCCGCGGAGATCACCCGGGAGGGTGCAGTATTGATTGACGGTGTGCAGAGCACCCGTTACGCAATTCAAGGCAATTACTATTTTGTCCTGGGGGACAATCGCGACAACAGCCTGGACAGCCGTTACTGGGGTTTCGTGCCGGACGAGAACCTCATCGGCGAGGCATTGGTCACTTACTGGTCGTGGGACACGGAACTCCAGGTCAGCAGCCTGTGGGAAAAGTTCAAAACTGTACGCTGGGAGAGGATCGGGAACCTCGTACGGTGAAGCCATAGCCTGTTGAGGTCCGACTGCCTCAGTCAAATTGCCGGTTGTCATGCAACAATCGGCAGTCGATAATCGATCATTCTTCAGATGGCGAGCCTTTACCTCCATATCCCGTTCTGCGAGCATAAGTGCATCTACTGCGATTTCCACTCGATCGCGCTGCAGGATGCCTCGCGCCCCGCGGATGAGCTGATCGGTCGATTTCTCTCTTCTCTGAAGTGGGAGATCGCTCTTCGCGCGCAGGAGGATCGGTTCCAGGTCTCCTATGAGACGATCTTTGTTGGGGGAGGTACACCGTCGCTCCTCTCACCATCAAGCATTGAAGAAGTGCTCAGTCTTCTCGCCGGTTCTTTCACTATCGAACACGTTGCCGAGATCACCCTCGAAATAAATCCCGGCACGGTTGACCTCGCAAAGCTGCGAGGGTTCCGTTCGGCCGGGGTGAACCGACTGAGCGTCGGCGTTCAATCTTTCCACGACGATGAGCTCCGCTTCCTGAGTCGCATTCATACTTCACGGGAGGCGACAGAGTGTCTACAGGACGCCTTCAGGGCAGGATTTGAAAACGTCAGCGTCGATCTGATCTTTGCGCTGCCTTCACAGACGAAGGAGCGGTGGGACTCGAACCTCAGGCAGGCTGTCGAGCTGGATCCGAAGCATCTCTCGTGCTACAGTCTCATCGTGGAGCCGAATACCCCCCTCTCGAAAATGGTTGAGAGCCACCAGGTCTCGCCGCTCGATGTCGAGGAGGATGCAGGGTTGTACGAGCACACGATGGAGTACCTTGAGGCTCGCGGCTTTGAGCAATACGAAGTGTCGAACTTTGCCAGACCCGGCTACGAATCTCGCCACAACAGCAACTACTGGAATCACACCAATTATCTCGGGTTCGGCCCGTCGGCACACTCCTTCTGGTCGGCGGCAGGCCTCGTCGCTGATGCAAGGCGATGGTGGAACACGGCGAACGTCTCCGGCTACTCGGAACGGCTCGAGCGGGGACTGATGCCTGTGGCCGGCGAGGAGCGGCTGACGATTGAACAGCTGATTCGCGAGGAGATCCTGCTTGGATTGAGAAGTGGAGGGATCGATGTTGCCGGCTTCCGGAGGAGGTACGGCTGCGACCTTCTCAGCGTGCGCAGATCGGAAATCGACTCTCTCATTACCGAGGATATGGCGACGTTGAACGACGGGAACCTTCGTCTCACCGCGAAGGGATACCTGGTCTGTGACGAGATCTGTGACGCCCTGAGTGAGTGAAGGGGCCCGTATTGCACTTCCGAGCTTTTCCTGATAGATTGGCAAGGTTTTTCTGCGGAATGGCTCAAACAGATTGAAGGTACTGATAACGAGGATCGGATGGACCACAAGAAGATCAATCGCATTGTCGCTCTGGCTGTTTTTCTGATTTCGCTGGTGACGTACACGATCACGCTCTCGCCAACCGTGGTCTTCTGGGACGTCGGCGAGTTCTGCGCTGCTGCGTTCTCGATGCAGGTGCCTCACCCCCCGGGGGCCCCTCTGTTCCTTCTGGTCGCTCGGTTGGCCTCGATGATTCCGTATTCGTCCGACATCGCCGTTCGGATGCACTTCATCTCGGCCCTCGGCAGCGCTCTCTCCATTATGGTTCTGTATTTCCTCTCAGTGCGTTTCATCATCTTGTGGAGAGGGACACCGGAGGCCACCTACGACCGTGTAGTCGTGTACGGTTCATCGGTTATCGGCGCGCTCTCCCTCACGTTCAGCCCGACCTTCTGGTTCAACGCCGTCGAAGCGGAGGTGTACGGGTTGAGCATGCTGTTCGTGAGCGCCATTCTGTGGCTGGGTCTCCGTTGGTACGAGCGGGCGGATAATCGCCGAGGGGACATGTACATTCTGTTCATCGCCTATATCGTCGGCCTGGCCGTCGGGGTCCATCTCCTCGCGATCCTGGCGATCTTTCCTGTCTTACTGCTGTATTACTTCCGGAACTACGAATTCTCGACGCGGTCGTTCATCAAGTTCGGCATCGTCGCGCTCGTCATTTTCGGTGTGGTGTATCCAGGGGTTGTGAAGGAGCTCCCGTCGCTCCTCGACGGTGAGTTTGGCGGGAAGCAAAGTCAGATCTTCACCTACATTCCCTTTATCCTCATCGCCAGCGCGCTCTACGGAGTCTACTATTCGGTCAAGAACAGCCTCCGTACACTGAACGTCGCGCTTCTGGCGTTCCTTCTTATCGTTCTTGGTTATTCGACCTACACGGCCGTCTACATCCGAGCGAACGCCCATCCGCCGATGAACGAGAACAATCCCAGTACCCCGACCCGGCTTGTCTCGTATCTGAACCGTGAACAGTACGGCGAGGCGCCGCTAATCAACCGGCGCTGGAGCGACGAGCCTGATCAACGCGCCGCGTATCAAAAATACTCGAGTGATCTGGATTATTTCTGGCGCTTTCAACTCAATCATATGTACCTCCGATACTTCGGGTGGAACTACGTCGGATCGGAAGGGGATTGGAAGGATGCGGGCGTCTCGTGGAAACAGTTGTTCGGCATCCCGCTGATCCTCGGCCTCTTAGGAGCGTGGGTTCATTGGCGGAATGACAGGAAGATGGCCTTCGTCGCCACCACGATGTTCGTGGTGATGGGCCTTGCTCTCGTCGTCTATTTCAACATGCAGGAGCCGCAACCTCGTGAGCGTGACTACTTCTATGTCGGGTCGTTTTTCGTCTTCTCGATGTGGATCGGGATGGGGGTGCTCGGTGTCGTCGACTGGCTGAAGGAGAAGGTCAAGGAAGGGGGCGGCTACGCGCTCTCGAGCTACGGTGTGCTTGTGCTGGCATTTCTGTTTGTGCCGTTCAACATGCTGCGCACCAATTTCCATCAGGCGGACCGCAAAGGGAACTACGTCGCGTGGGATTACTCGTATAACCTCCTCCAAAGCTGCGATCAGGACGCGATCCTCTTTACGAACGGAGACAATGACACGTTTCCGCTCTGGTACCTCCAGGACGTCGAAGGCGTCCGTCGGGACATCAGGATCGTGAATCTGAGCTTGCTTAACACCAACTGGTACATTCTCGAGCTGAAGCACGAAAAGCCGTACGGGGCAAAGCAAGTGCCCATTCGCCTGAGCGATGATCAAATCGAGAACATCCGGCCGATGGAGTTCCAACCGCAGGTGATGAGGCTCCCTGTCCCGGGTCAGGTGATACGAGAGTACAGCGTGGAGCGAACCGCTCGAACATTCAAGAGCGACACCGCAAATCAGACTCCGGATACCATCTCATTCACCATGCCGAACACCCTCGAGTTCGGAAACATCAAGGCGATTCGCGCTCAGGATATCATGGTGTATGACATCGTCTCGACGACGAAATGGCAGCGACCGATCTACTTCGCGATGACCGTCGCTCCCGATGGGATGATCGGATTGAAGGACTATTTGCAGCTGGAGGGGCTGGCGTTCCGGTTGATACCGGTGAAGGGGCAGGGCTACACGACTAACCTCAATGAGTTTCGAATGAGCGCCAACCTCTTCACGGATGTCAAGACGCCCTCGAAGACCCCGCAGCTCGGTTTTCTCTGGCGCGGGCTTCGTGATAGCACCACCTATTTTGATGAGGATATCCGCCGGCTGATGGCGAACTACCGCCAGGCATTCATTATGCTCGGTCAGCACTATGCGAACAACGCGGGTCAGCCGGCAAAGGTGGAGGAAAGCCTGGATCGGATGGAGAAGCTCATTCCACGGAACGCCATCCCGATGGATTACAGGACAATGATGTATGTTGCCAGTCTTTACGCCGCGGCCGGGAACGATGGACAGTACCGGAAGCTGTCTCTGGAGATCGTCAACGAGCTCAAGCCGGTGGTCGAGCGGGGTGCCACCGAGCCTCTGTCGTACGATAATCCCTTCGTCCTCCTCCTCCAGACATACGAGAATCTCCAGATGTACGATGAGGCACTGAAGCTCGTGGACGTCATTCGAGCGACCTACTCCCGCGAGCCCGGCATCGATCAGGTCGCCAACCAGATTCGGGCACGCATCAGGAACGAGAGAGCTGTCATCGCGCAGAAGGATTCGCAAGCGACAGCGGCCCCCTCGCCGACGACCACAACGACCGCGCCAACCAGGACGCAGCCTGCAGTAAAAGGAAAACAGTGATGCCCGCGGGCACGTCGAGTGAAAAAGAGTCTCACCGTGAAGATTGGGAAACGTTCTGGGAGGAGAAGCAGGAGGTTTCACAGGTCTATTCGAACGCCGACCGCATCCTGCGGAACCTTCTACGAGTCACAGACCTCAGGGGGAAACGGGTTCTGGAGATCGGCGCAGGCACGGGCAGGGACAGCTTTCCCTTGGTCCGTCAAGGGGCGATCGTCTACCAGCTCGACTACGCAGAGGGGTCCCTCCGTATCCTGAAGAAGCTCGCCGCGGAATCGAACCTTCAGGTCCAGATTGTCGGCGGCGACACCTTTCGGCTCCCCTTCTATGACGAGGCCTTCGACGTGGTTTTCCATCAAGGGCTCCTCGAACACTTCCGTCCACCCGAAGCAGAAGCGCTCCTGCGCGAAAACGTCCGTGTGCTGAAGCTCGGCGGCTACCTTCTCGTGGATGTCCCCCAGCGCTATCACCTCTACACCCTCGCCAAGCGCTTCCTCATTGCGCTCAACAGATGGTTTGCCGGCTGGGAGCGCTCATTCTCCATCCGGGAGCTGACAGCGCTCGTTCAATCGCTCGGCCTCAAGCCTGTGCGCACGTACGGGGAGTGGATGTACCCCAGCTTCCTGTACCGCTCCATTCGCGAGGCGCTGAAACATTTTGGAATCCGCCCCCCGCTGAGTCCGCAGATTTTCAGACCTCTGAGCCGCGCTCGGGCGGCTGTGCGCTCGCGTCTACGGGAGACACCACTTCCGCTGTACTCAGGCATCTCGATCGGCGTTGTGGGAAGAAAATAGGGGAGAGGTTTCTACGATGAAGATTCTCGTGCTCAACTGGCAGGATATTAACAACCCATACGGTGGCGGAGCAGAGGTCCACCTTCATGAGATCTTCAAGCGGATAGCGTCCAAGGGCCATGCCGTGACCCTCTTCTGTTCCTCTTTCTCCGGCGGGGCCGCTGAAGAGCGGATCGACGGCATTCGTGTGCTTCGAGAGGGAAGCCGAAATTTGTTCAACCTGGCCGTGCCGCGGCGCTACAAATCGCAGTTCCGGCATGAGGGATATGACATCGTGGTCGACGATATCAACAAGATCCCGTTCTACACGCCGTGGTACGTTCGGGAGCCGCTGGTGGGCATCGTTCATCATTTCTTCGGCCGTAGCATTTTCCTCGAAGCCTCCTTCCCCGGCGCCCTGTATGTCGCACTTGCGGAAAAGCTGGCCTCCCACATCTACCGCCGGACGGCTCTCGCCGTTGTCTCGGAGAGCACTCGCCAGGAATTGGTCGGACTCGGATTCCCGCCACAGAATCTCTCCATCGTCCCGAACTGCGTTGACCATTCAGTTTATCGCCCCGCTGATGAGCCGGACGAAGAACGGCCTATCGTCGGTCACCTCGGCAGGTTGAAGAAATATAAGAGCGTAGATCACCTGCTGAAGGCGTTTCAGATCGTCCGTCAGGAGATGCCCGAAGTGCTACTCAAGATTGTTGGGGATGGTGACTACCGTCCCGAGCTGGAACGAGAGGCTGGCCGTCTGGGCCTGACCGGGTCGGTGGAGTTTACGGGATATCTGGGGAAGGACGAGACGGTGCGCACTTTGCATCAGATGAGCGTGGCGGCGAATTGCTCGGCGAAGGAGGGATGGGGCCTTACCGTGATCGAGGCGAACGCGTGCGGCGTTCCGGTAATTGCGAGCGACGTGCCGGGCCTCCGCGATTCGGTGCTCGATGAGAAAACGGGCTTCCTCTACGAGTACGGGAACATTGAACAGCTTGCCCAGAAGATCCTGCTCGTGCTGCGGGATGACCATCTGAGGAATAGGCTGCGGGCTGAGGCAATCAAGTGGGCGCGCACGTTCGACTGGAACGACTCCGCCAGGAAAATGGTCGACGTGCTGGAGGGCGCGATCGCGGCCAGGGAAAAAAGAAGTTGAAAGAGCGGTTGTGGTGCCGGCAGCTCGTTCCGGCAACTCCTAGAGAAGCTTCGACCTCAATACCCGGACACACTCTTGAGCGGTCTCGACCTGCTCGATGAAGCGGGTGGGATCGACCAATCCCTCCGACACCGACTCCTCCCTCAGGATTTCAACGACACCCTTCCAGAACGATCCGAGCAAAACGACCGGCCTCTCGGGTATTAGCCTCTTGTTGATGAACTCCCACACGTAAGCGAGCTCCAGGAGGGTTCCGGTTCCTCCTCTCAGGATGACGTACCCGTGCGCTGAATCGACGAGCTTAGCGATCCTCTCCGCGAGCGATTTGGTTCGCACCTCGGTGTCGATCCACCTGTTCATCGTGCGCGGAAAAACTTCGACCGTGACACCAACCGTTTCTCCTTTTGCCTCTTTCGCCCCCCGCGCGGAAGCCTCCATAATGCCGCCGTATCCCCCGTTGCAGAGTGTGAATCCGGCGCGCGCGAGCTCTCGTCCGAGATCCCAGGCGATCTGGTAGTCCCTCTCTCCTTCCTGAGGCCTTGAACTCCCGAAGACTGAGATGATCTTGTTCATGGCGGCTGGGAGCGATGTCCTTGGTCGCGTGCTAGTCGGTGAAGACCCAATTGACGCCGAGCTTGATGTTGCGACCGGGCATCGGGTAGATGGGAGTCTCGAAGTAGCCGACGTCGATCGGGTTCTCCCAGATCAACGTCAGATAGGCATCACCGATCTTCGCGACGCCGTACAGATCGACCGATGAGAACATACCGACTCGCACATCATTCTGACTTGCGTAGGCCAGCATTGACGGCACGAAATACAGTCCGTCCTGCCCGGTCGTGAAGCGCCACCGTACAGCGAGCTTTGCGACTAGATGGCCGCCGACGAAGCTGTTGCAGTAGGAGAACTCGTTCACGAGCGCGAGTTTCGGCACCGCGAGTCTCACCGTATCTTGTTCCTTTTCGTCGCTGTAGGTAAGCGAGCTGAGCAGCTCAAAGTTCCAGGCTCGCGCTGTGAGGCTGGAGGCGACTCCAGTCAGCGAGACCTTCGGCGCGCTGATGATCTGCACGCCCGGAAATGCTCCCGAGCGCGAGAATGACCGAAACAGGATTGCGTCGGAAACACTCCGTTCGAAGAACGATACCGACCAGTCCAATGTCTTGCCGGCCCGAACCCAAACTCCGAGCTCGCGGAGAGCGTGTCGTTCTCTACCGATGTTGCCGGAGCGGACTGCCGTCGAGTCCGTCCAGTAGAGCTCCTGGAGCGTCGGCAGCCGATAAGTTCGTGAGTAACCGAGCGAGAAGCCCATCCACGTCTCAAGCCTCCGGCTGAACTCCACGCCAAGCGAGAGAGAATTTTCGGTTCGGACCCGCTCCAATCGGGCATCGAGATCTGTCGATATCAAATCTCCAAGTTGAAGGTTCGCTCCTCCCGTGACCGCCCAATAGTTTTCCGATCTGGAGCCGAGCGTCCTACTCTTGTTTACCATTCGTCGTTCGAATTCAGAGCCCAGCCGCACTTGACCGAAAGGAACAGCCAGAATTTGCCCGAGCTTCAGGCCCCAGAAGGAGGAACTGCGTGTGTCGGTGAGCGCCGGGGCATTGAGCGGATCGTCGCTCTCCCTATAGTCACGGTCGATTGTCGTGTAATAGCCGGTGAGGTGAGCTGTCTCAGAGGAATCGGGGAGGAGCCGAGCAACCGCGCCGAGGGTAAGGTCTCGCCGCGAGATCGTCTGGCTGCTACCCCGGCTCTTGACGACGGCGGTGACTTCATCATAGATTGAGGGGCTTTGCTGCCTGTTGATGCCGCCGTTGAATCCGGTCGTCGACTTGTTGTAGAAATCGCTCACCCACAGATTGAGTCGGTCAGAGTAGTTGTAGCGAACACGTGATCGAACGTTCCACGAATCGTAGGCCGAGTTCGGAAAACGACCGTTTGACGCCTGTCGTTGGAACCCGAACATGACATTAAGCGCCCGCGCCACGTTCTGGGTGAAGATCCCATCGGAGAGGATGTGATCGAACGGGCCCTGCAGGTATCGGATCTTCGTCATCGGCCTCACGTTGTCGTATTGATGCGTGACGAAGTTCAGGGCTACCGCGGGCGCGTTGGGGCCGTAGAGCGAAGAGCGCGGTGCCGTCAAGACCTCGATCTGTTCAACATACTCGAGAGGTATGTCGTACAGGTTGTATGTGCCCGTCACCGGGTCGTTCAGTGGTCGGCCGTCAAGTTGGAGGGAGATGCCCCTCCCGTCGACCCCGAACGCGTTGAGCTGCCCCTGTTGCCCTATCTCCCCCAGCTCGCGCACAAAGATCCCGGCAGCTTTCCAGAGCAGGTCGCCCGGATATTTGGAATCCGTCCAAAGGAATTGAGAAGAATTCAGCGCATCGGCGGAATCCAGGCGTTCGCGAAGACTGCCGATGGAGGGAAGGAACGCATGAGCGGCGGGCCTGGCACGGAGCGAATCGGTGAGGATCGCGCGTAGGCTATCGAGGCGCGATCTCTCCTGTGCCATTGAAGGCGTTACAGCGGATCCCGTGAGGACGGTCAACGCAAAAAAGAGTGTACGTGCCTGGTTTGAGAGCGAAGGGAGATGCGCCACGTTCCGCTGCGTTGTCAGATGGGTTCCGGTTTGAAACGAGGTTGCGTGATCGAGGTGTGATAGCGGGATGAGAAGTCTTTCGCAATGCTTTGAGCCGGGGCTCGGTCGCTGAAAAAGCTGAAGATCGACGAGCCGCTGCCGCTCATCAGTGCCACCTGTGCACCGGCCTTTAGCAGTCCCTCCTTGATGTGCCGCACCTCCGGATGAGCAGCGAAAACGAGGGGCTCAAATTCGTTGCAGAGCTTCTCGCGAAGCACATCCGGATGGCTGATGTTCTTGCGGAGCAAATCCGGGAGATTCACCCTCCGCGCATCCCGGACGATCTTGAGGCTGGTGTATGCCCACGTCGTCGAAACATGCAACAGCGGCGTCACGACCAGGATCCAGTACGGAATGCTCACGTCGAGCGGCTCCAACCGTTCCCCGCGGCCTGTTGCGTACGCCGTCCCTCCCGTCAAGAAAAATGGGACATCCGAGCCGAGCGTGGCGCTCACCGTTTTCAGCTCTTCGTCTGTAATATCCAGCGTCCAGAGTCTTGTGAGTCCCTTCAGGACGGCCGCAGCATCGGCGCTCCCGCCGCCAAGGCCGGCCGCGATCGGTATTCGTTTCTTCAGGTTGATCTCGACGCCGGTGTGAACGCCTGTCAGGTCGCGCAGGATGTGAACGGCGCGAAGGCAGAGATTGCTGCTGCCGCTCGCGAGCTCCGGAGAGTCTGACGTGAAAACGTCCCCCTCTTCGCTTTGAACCATCTCCAGCTCATCGCTGAGATTGATCTGATGGAAGATCGTCTCGATGTCGTGATAACCGTCGGGTCTCCTGCCGACGACGTGCAACCCGACATTGATCTTCGCGAACGCTCGGAGTCTCATTTTCTTCAGGGTTCGTTCTGGCTCAAACATACGCCATTAAGGCAGCAGAAGCAAGGAGGGCGCCCTGTGAGTCGTTTTGATTGTTGTTCCTTTTTTTAGTAAGTTGACTTCGCATTTGTCGCGTGAGGACACACTGAGAGGAACGGGAAACTCTTTGAGCGTTGCGGTCGGTAAAATCAAGATAGGCGACGGGGCGCCGTTGGTGCTCATCGCCGGTCCGTGTGTGGTCGAGAATAGAACGATGGTACTCAAGTCCGCCGAACGCATTCTACAGATCACCCGTCGTCACGGAATTCCATTCATCTTCAAGTCTTCCTACAAGAAAGCAAACCGCACCAGTGCGCGTTCGTTCTCCACGATTGGAATCGAGGAAGCCTTTGCTATCCTCGCTGAAGTGAAGGAACGATACGACATTCCCGTCCTGACGGACATTCACTCCGTCGACGAGGCAGCGAAAGCGGCGGAAGTGGCTGACGTGCTTCAGATTCCGGCGTTCCTCTGCCGTCAGACGGACCTGCTCCAGGCTGCGGGGCGCACGGGGAAGGTCGTGAATATCAAAAAGGGGCAGTTCCTGGCTCCGGCCGACATGAAACTGGCAGCGGAGAAAGTGGTACTCACAGGCAACAAGAAGGTATTGCTGACGGAACGGGGCACGACGTTTGGCTATAACAATCTCGTGGTCGACATGCGCTCGCTGGTCATCATGCGGAAAACGGGGTTCCCTGTTGTCTTGGATGCGACCCATTCCATTCAGCTGCCCGGGGGCGAGACGACTCGAAGCGGCGGTCAGCCCGAGTTCATTCTCCCAATTGCCCGAGCCGGCGTCGCCGCTGGCTGCGATGCACTGTTCGTGGAGACCCATCCGGATCCGCCGCGGGCGCTGAGCGATGCGGCGAGCCAGCTGAAGCTGGATTCGCTGGAGGAGTTGATCAGGCAAGTCATGGCGATCGACGCGGTCGTGAAGAAGACCGTCAAACGAAGCCGGCCGTAGACAACCCACGCGTGGCTGTGAAAGACTCAATTCGCTCGAAGCTTCGAAGAATCAAAGTCCTCCTGCTCGACGTCGACGGTGTCCTGACGGACGGAGGGGTTTATTACACTGCAGCGGGCCACGAGGCGAAGAAATTCAACACGCAGGATGGCTACGGGATTGTGAAGCTTCAACAAGCGGGGATCAAGGTCGGGATCATCACAGGAAGGACATCGGAGATCGTGAAGCGAAGAGCGGAGGAGTTAGGCATCGAGGAGGTGCATCAGAACCTCGAGGAGAAGATTGTTGCGTACGAGGGGATCCTGGTTAGGTTCAATGTCCGCGATGACGAGGTCGCGTATGTGGGGGACGATGAACCTGATCTGCCGATCCTCCGCCGCGTCGGCTTCTCCGCTGCTCCCGCGGGTGCTGTGGACGTCGTCGAACGATCCGTCGACTATCTCTGCAAACGGAAAGGCGGCTCAGGGGCAGTCCGGGAGGTCATTGACCTCTTGCTCTCCGTTTCAAAGAAACGCGGCGATGGGAAATCACGAAGAATTTCCACGTGAGCTGACGACTCAGGAGCGAGACCTCTTGCTCTGGCTGTTGCCCGCCGATCGCCCCGGCTATCTCGACTACAGAAAGCTGATCGGCGCGTGGCAGGTTGTCGGAAGAGGGAGGCGGGGCGAGGGAAACTACATCCTGGCAGCCCCGGGCGAGCGTCCGGACAACGAGTCGCCTCTGCCACAACTGTTCGCGCTCGGGGTGGTGGAGGCTCGGGAAGGGAGTGTCTCAATCAGTTTCCGCGAGCGCCTCGGGAATCAGCTTGAGTTTGAGATCGTGAAGCTCCAGGGTGAGGGCGTTCCCGGGCAGCTGGAGGAAAAGCGGCGATGGACCTATTCCACCTGGCTCCCTTCGCAGCCATGCCCTGCGTGTGGCGGATCCGTTCGGGAGGTTTCAATGATCACGGCAGCCGGCCGGAGGATCCTCCTCGCGATCTGTGCGCACGACAAGCGATTGTGGGTCTACGGAGAGGCCTCGGGGGGTCAACCATCCTATTCCGGTGACAAATTTCTACAATGAACTGATGCTCCAGAAAAATGTCCGCGATCCCGGAGTTGCCCTCAATTCGAAAAGGCTGTTCACCGATCTTGGCTCCTTTGCGGACGTGGAGATCCTTCGTGCGTTCGCCTCGTACAACAAGGTGCGCACAAAGGTCGAGCTGGAATCTTCGATCATCATTCCACAGGAGCCGAGACCCTCATGGGTCCGGCGACTGATCAGATCGATCTCACCCCGGAAAGGGTGATCCTCACAGGGGGGTAACCGTTTCACCGTTGAGAACGAATTTGGGAGTAACCGTATGAGCGTATCGATCGAAAAGGGCAAGGAGGTCATCCGCATCGAGGCGGAGGCGGTTGCCGCTCTTGGGCCCAGGATCAATGGGAGTTTCGAGGCAGCGGTGGAGCTTATCCTGGCCTGCTCGGGTCGGGTGATCGTGACGGGTATGGGGAAGTCGGGCGTGGTCGCGCGGAAGATCGTCGCGACGATGAACTCGACCGGGACCGCTTCCGTCTTCCTGCATCCTTCGGATGCCGTTCATGGTGACTTGGGAATGGTGCGGCAGGAGGATGTGGTCATCTGCATATCCAAGAGCGGCGACACGGAAGAAATCCGTGAGCTGCTGCCGATGTTTCGACACATTGGCGTTAAGGTGATCTCTCTGGTCGGCAACAACTCATCGCATCTTGCCAGGAAGAGCGACATCGTGCTTGACATCAGCGTGAAAGAAGAGGCGTGCCCGCTCGATCTCGCGCCGACGGCCTCGACGACGGCTACCCTCGCGATGGGGGATGCGCTGGCCATCGCGCTGCTCCACAGGCGAGGCTTCACGAAAGAAGACTTTGCGATGTTTCATCCGGGCGGGAACCTGGGCAAGCGTCTCCTCCTCCACGTGGAAGAGATGATGGTCACGGGGACAAGCGTTCCGATCGTGCGCGAGGAGGTCCCGCTCTCCGACGCCATCGTCGAGATGACCTCAAAGCGCCTCGGCGCGACGTGCATCGTCAACGGCTCCGGAACGCTACGAGGGATCATCACAGACGGCGACCTCCGCCGGCTGCTCCAACGGACGAAGGACATCACGAACGTCACTGCCGCCGAGGCGATGACCAAGAACCCTAAGACGATCCGGAAGGGCTTGCTCGCAGCGACGGCTCTCGAGGAAATGGAATCGTACAGCATCACCCAGCTGGTGGTCGTCGACGACAGCCAGCGTCCCGTCGGTATGCTCCATCTCCACGATCTTGTGAAGGCAGGGTTGGGTGGGGACTCTCCGGGAGAAGCTTCGTGAGATCGAGCCCGCTTCTTGTTCTTCTAGCCCTGCTCTGGACCCTCGCGTGGGGTTGTGAGGAAAAAATCAAGCCGACGGTCCTGCCGGGTCTCGACAGCAAGACGCTCCCGCAGCAAGAGAGTTGGAACAGCTCCGTCGTGCTCTCCGACTCTGGAAGGACGAAGGCGGTAATCTATGCCGGCCGCATCCGGGCGTTTGACAACCCACGCGAGACCTTGTTGGATCAGAACATCACGGTCCATTTCTATGGAGCGGACGGTAAGGAGGCTTCCGTGCTTACCGCTCACGAAGGCAAAGTCGATGAGATGACAAACAACCTTGAGGCATCGGGGGACGTCGTTGTGGTCTCGAACGACAGCACCCGTCTGCGCACGGAGAGGCTTTTCTGGGACAATAAGCGGCAGCTTGTGCACACTCCAGACTACGTCTTTATCTTCTCGCCCAAGGAAAGGGTGGAGGGAAAAGGATTGGAATCGGATCAACAGCTTCGGAACTATCGTATCTTCAGTGTGACGGGGGAGTCAAGGGCAGACTGATCTCGATCGCAACGTGAACGCTAACCATGAAGAGTCTGAGCATCGCCATCCTCGGTCTGCTCGCTGCGAGCGTCCTGGATGCACAGGGAAGCAGGCTGATAGAGGTGAAATCTGCCGACGTTCTGAATGTCCGCTTCATCGATGGTCAGGAGGTACGGGAGCTGATCGGGAATGTTCACGTCATTCAATCGTCGCCGGGAGAACTGATAAAGATCTGGTGCGATACAGCTCTTCGGTATATGGAGACGAACAAGATCGAGCTGTTCGGGCACGTGAAGCTCGTGCGTGACAGCGTGACGTTAACCTCCCATCAGGGGGTCTACTACGGAAATGATCGCCGGGCAGAGATGTCGAAAGGGGTTCGGTTGACAAGGGGAGGGTCGGTCCTGACGTCAAAATTCGGGGAGTACTTTGCCGAGGCCAAACGAGCGCACTTCACAGGCCGTGTGCATGTCGTCGACTCGACGTCCTCCACATGGTCCGATGCGCTGACGTACTTCGAGAGTGAGGAAAAGTCGATCGCCGTTGGGAATGTGCGGGTCTACAATTCCGAGAACAACCTCACGGTCTTCGGCGACTCGCTCATCTACTTTGAGAAAGTCAAGTACACGCTCCTCCCGCGCAATCCAAGGATGGTGCAGGTCGATACGTCGTCGAGCGGTGCTCTCGATACGATGTTGGTCACGAGCGACGTGATGGAGACCTATCAGGACAGCCTGCCGCGGTTCATTGCCCGGGGCGGGGTGGCGATGGTGAGAACCGACCTGGCCGCCGTCTGCAAGGAAGCAACGTATTTCCTGAAGCGTGACCGCATCGTGCTGCGCGGCGACCCCGTGGTCTGGCACACGGAGAACCAGTTGAGCGGGGATTCCGTCGTCATCACCACGGCTGATCGCAAGCTTCAAAGTGTCTACGTCAGCGGCAGGGCCGTGGCAGTCTCGAGGGCGGATTCGCTCCTGCGACAGCGGTACGACCAACTGACCGCGCGGGAGATCACGATGTACTTCGCGGCCGGCAAGATCGCACACATCGACGCAGAACGGAATGCGACGAGCCTGTACTACTTGTTTGATGAGGGTGAGCCGAATGGCGCCAACAGGTCCAGCGGTGATCGCATTGTCATGGAGTTCCAGGATGGGAAGATCGACCAGATCAGAATTGTCGGCGGCGTGGAAGGGAAATACTTCCCTGAGTCGATGATCGCAGGGAAGGAACCGCGGCTCAACTTGGACGGCTTTCGCTGGATCACCAGCCGTCCGAAGCGGCAGCATCTTCAGATCGTGAACGCACGATACAAGTGATATGGGCACGAACGAACAACCACAGCCCGAGCTTCGGATCGCCCCGGAGTTGACACCTCCGAACGGCGAGGCAATTCTCCGGTCTGACGGGCTGGTCAAGCGCTATAAGAAGCGAACAGTGGTCAATCAGGTCACCATCCAGGTACGGCAAGGAGAGATCGTCGGCCTCTTGGGTCCGAACGGTGCCGGAAAAACCACCACATTCTACATGATCGTCGGAATGATCCGACCCAACGCGGGCAGGGTTTTCATCGATGATGTCGAGATCACGACCCTACCGATGTACCGGCGGGCCCGGATGGGGATCGGGTATCTCCCCCAGGAGGCGTCCGTGTTCCGTCGGCTGACCGTCCGTGAGAATCTGCTCGCCGTTCTCGAGCTCAGCAGCCTTCCGAAGAAAGAACAGGAGGAAAAGTGCGCCAGGTTGCTTGAAGACTTCGGCCTGACGCATCTTGTGAAGAGCAAAGGGTATGCACTCTCCGGGGGAGAGCGACGAAGAACGGAGATCGCCCGCTCCCTCGCGTTGGATCCGAAGTTTATGCTGTTGGACGAACCGTTCGCCGGGATCGATCCGATCGCCGTCGAGGACATCATGCGGATCGTCTCGAAGCTTAAGGAGAAGAACATCGGCGTGCTCGTGACGGATCACAATGTCCATGAGACCCTCTCGATCACCGATCGCTCGTACCTGCTCTTCGAGGGCAGGATTCTGAAATCCGGCACCGCGGAATTCCTCGCGAACGATCCCGAGACCAGAACGCTCTATTTGGGCGAAAAGTTCAAGCTGGATCGCTATCAGTAAGTCTTCCCTTGTTTCACTCTTGACTTCTCACTCAAGTCATGGTCGTCGTAACGGAACCAGGTGCTTCTGAAAAACAGATCGAAGAGATTATCCGTGCCCTGCACGAGCATGGATTCGATGTCCATCGCTCTACGGGGATGCAGCAAACTGTGCTGGGCGCGATCGGTGTCCAACCCGAGTTCGACCATCGCCAGATCGAGCTGTTGCCGGGGGTGGCTGAGCTCCTCTGCATTATGGAGCCGTACAAGCTTGCCAGCAAAACATTCAAGCGTGAGGGCTCGCTTTTCGGTGTCGGCGGGATCAAGATCGAGGTGATGATGTGGTGGTGATGGCGGGACCCTGTTCCGTTGAAAGCGAGGAACAGGTCTTCGCCGTAGCGGAAAGCGTGATGAAATCTGGCGCGAAGATCCTGCGGGGTGGAGCGTTCAAGCCGCGCACATCACCGTATTCCTTCCAGGGCCTCCGCGAAGAGGGGCTGCAGCTCCTTCGAGCGGCTGCGAGCAAGTACAACCTGAAGGTGATTACCGAAGTCATGGACAACAGCCAGATTGATCTCGTCGAGAAGTACGCAGACATCCTCTGGATCGGCGCGCGGAATATGCAGAATTTCACATTCCTCAAGGGTCTTGGGAGAGCATCAAAGCCCGTGATGCTGAAGCGAGGTCTGGCTGCTACGATTGAGGAGTGGCTGATGTCGGCTGAATACATTCTCTCGGGCGGAAACCATCAGGTGATCCTGTGCGAGCGGGGGATTCGGACGTTCGAGACCGCCACGCGCAATACGATGGACGTCGGCGCCATACCCGTCATCAAGAAGAAAAGTCACCTGCCGATCATCGCTGATCCGTCTCACGGAATCGGCATCCGCGACAAGGTGATCCCGATGGCGCGGGCGTGCGTTGCTGCCGCGGCGGATGGCATCATGGTCGAGGTTCATAACGATCCGGACCACGCCAAGACTGACGGCGCGCAATCTCTCTTCTCGGAGCAATTTGCGCAACTGATGAAGGAGGTCCGCATCATCGCGGAAGCCATCGGCCGGAAGATCACGTAGTCGAACCACCCTCAACAAAAGCAACAGAACATCAGTCAGACTGAGCGGAATCGAAACCTGATCACGACCCCCTCCGCCAGTGATCGGATTTCTGCTCAGTGGGAATTCCCCCGCGCTGGCGTTCTTCAGTAACGTATCTGTGATGGCTACGAACCCATTCAGGCGCATTACTATCATAGGCGTCGGCCTCATCGGCGGATCGCTCGGACTGGCGATCAAGAAGCGCTTTCCCTCCGTGCACGTCGTCGGCGTGGATCGCAAAGTCGTGCTCGAACGCGCTCTCGAGCAGGGGGCTATCGATGGTGTCGAGACGGACATCGCCCGTGCCGTGCAGGATGCCGACCTTGTGTTCCTTGCGACCCCTCTTTCTGTAATCTTGCAGCTCATACCGGTTCTCGCGAGACACTGCAGGCCTGCCGCGGTGGTCTCAGACGTCGGAAGTGTCAAGCTTGAAGTCGTGCGCCGCGTGGCGGGGTATTTCCCTCGCAGAAATTTCATCGGCGGCCACCCGATGGCTGGCATCGAACTGTCGGGGATCGAGGCTGCGCATCCCTTGCTCTTTGAGAATGCGATCTACGTGCTGACCCCGACAACATCGAATCCTCCCGCACTCGTGAAGCGATTCGGCAACTTCCTCGGGATGCTCGGAACGCGGGTAGTCTCGCTCGACCCCAGGACGCACGACGAGGTCGTGTCCGCGGTCAGCCATGTCCCGCAGCTTGCTGCCGTCGCGCTCATGAACGTCGCGGGGCAGCGTCACACGACCGCCCGCAACTATCTTCGGCTCGCCGCGGGGGGGATTTCGCGATATCACCCGAGTCGCTTCGAGCCAGCCGGATATTTGGAAGCACATCTTGGCCATCAACAGGGGAGAGATTCGGAAGTCGCTGAGACTCCTGATTCGCGAGCTGGACTTGTACTCGCGGCTCCTGCAGAAGGAATCGCCGTTCCGGTTGATCTCCCAATTTACTCGCGCTCGCCAGCTCAGAAGCCGAATTCCAAAGACGACTAGAGGGTTCCTCCATCCTTCCTCTGAGTTGTACGTCTTCGTCAAGGACAAGCCGGGGATGCTGTCGAGATTGGCGACTGCACTGGCCAAGGAGAAGGTCAACATCAAGGACATCGAACTGATGAAGGTTCGGGAGGGGAGCGGGGGCACGTTCAGGCTGGCGTTCGATTCGGCAGAGATTTCCAGACGCGCCGAGCGCATTCTGGAGAGAGCAGGATTTGAAATTGGCGGGTAAGGGACTGATCCTTTCGTCTGAGCAAGAGGGCTTGATCCCGTCGGAGTATTTTCACTTATTGGAACGTACCATTTCAAGCTTGGGAATTGTGGCGCTTGAACTATGAGGATGTCACGACAAATCCTTTAATTCTATGGCATAAATCTTGACATGCAGTGCCATCATCCAACGTGGCACGAAATGAAAAAGGAGGTTGGTCCTACCATGACCGTTAGCCAGCTTGCGAAATCGATTGCTGAATCGCCGACGCTGAAGCTCAACGAAGAGGCGAGGCTTCTGCGGGAGAAAGGCGAAGCAGTGGTTCACCTTGGGGCGGGTGAGCCGAAGAACAAGGCTCCCATCGCAGCAATCCTGAGCTCCGCCGCCAAACTGAACACGGGCGACATCAAGTACACGCCGACGGACGGTATCCCATCCCTGAAGAAGGCAATCATCAAGTACACGGAAGAGAACTACGATAGGGTGGTGGCTCCCGAGAACATCATCATCTCGGGCGGCGCCAAACAGTCCGTCTTCAACGTCCTGTACTCCATCATCAATCCTCAGGATGAGGTGATCATCCTTGCCCCGTATTGGGTCAGCTATCCGGAAATGGTCAAGATGGTGTACGGCGTGCCGGTGATCGTGAGGCCGGAGGATGGCAGCTTCTATCCGCGGATGGAAGATATTCTGAAGGCGGTGAGCTCCTACACGAAAGCGATCATCGTCAACAGCCCGAACAACCCCTCGGGCGTTATGTACCCCGAGCAGTTCATCGCGGAGATCGTGGAGTATTGTGAGAAGAAGGGCATCTTCGTGATCATGGACGATATCTACCACAAGCTCGTGTTCGATGGGAAGGTGTGGCCGTCGCCGTACAAGTTCACCAAGAAGGATGTCGAATCAACGCACGTGATTGTCATCAACGGAGTGTCGAAGCTGTACGGGATGACGGGCTTCAGGATCGGCTGGGCGATCTCGAACAGAAACCTCGTGACCATCATGTCCAACGTGCAGGGACAAATTACTTCGTGCACATCTGTGATCCTGCAAGCGGCCGCAGAGGGGGCGCTGACAGGCCTCCAGAGCGCCATCGAAAGTCTTAGGCTGACGCTGGAGAACAATCGGAACGTCATGATGCAGGAGCTCAATTCCTTCAACGGGGTCAAGACCGTCAAGCCCGACGGGACATACTACTGCCTGCCCGACTTCCGGGCTTATTCAAACGATTCTGTCAAGCTGTCGGAGCTTCTCTTGAAGAAAGCGCTGGTCGTCGCGGTCCCTGGGAAAGAGTTCGGCATGGAGGGGCACCTCCGCCTGAGCTATGCGGGCTCCATTAAGGACATCACGGAAGGGGTTGCGAGGATCAAGTGGGCGCTGGATCCGAGCTCACCGAATGAAATCTATATCGGCGACCGTAAGCTTGTGAGGGACTGGCTATGAACAACATTCTCGACATCAAGACTCCGGCTCAAGGCGAGGCCGCTGCCCTCAAGAGCGACTACGGACTCGCGAACCACGGCCTCACCAATTTACGGATGGCGTACTGGAATCTCCCCGTTGAAGCGCTGTACGAAGAGATCACGTTCAGGAAAGAGGCACGGATCTCTCAGATGGGCGCGCTGGTCGTCAATACGGGGAAGCACACAGCCCGATCGGCGAACGACAAGTTCATTGTGAAGGAGCCGACGACGGAGGAGAAGGTCTGGTGGGGCCAGTACAACCGTCCTTTCAGTCCTGACAAGTTCAACGATCTCTTCAACCGGCTGCAGGGTTTCCTGCAGGGGCGCGACGTGTTCGTCCAGGACTGCCACGCCGGCGCCGATCCGAACTACCGCATGCCGATCCGGATCATCTGCGAGCTCGGGTGGCACGCGATGTTTGCCCGCAACATGTTCATCCTGCCGCAGACGAACGAGGAGTACCGCCGGCACGTGCCGGACTTCACCGTGATCGCCGTTCCCTCGTTCAAGGGGCTTCCGCAGATCGACGCGACGGCGTCGGAGACGTTCATCGCTCTCAACTTTGCGCAGAAGCTCTGCATCATCGGCAACACCGCGTACGCGGGGGAGATCAAGAAGTCCGTCTTTACCATCCTCAACTATCTCCTGCCGCTGGAGGGCGTGATGTCGATGCACGCATCCGCCAACGTCGGGAAGGAGGGTGATGCGGCCGTCTTCTTCGGCCTGTCCGGGACCGGGAAGACAACGCTCTCCGCCGATCCGAAACGGGGGCTGATCGGAGACGATGAGCATGGTTGGAGCGACGATGGAGTCTTCAATTTCGAAGGCGGCTGTTATGCGAAGGTCATACGCCTCTCGCCGACGGCTGAGCCGCAAATCCACGCGACAACGAGGATGTTCGGGACAATCCTGGAGAATGTTGTCTACGATCCCGTCACGCGGCACATCGATCTGGACGATGAGTCCATTACCGAGAATACGCGAGGTTCCTACCCGCTCGAATACATCGGCAATGCTCTTCCCGAGAAGATGGGCGGCCACCCCAAGAATATCATTTTCCTTACCTGCGATGCGTCCGGCGTCATGCCGCCGATCGCCAAGCTCACCCCCGACCAGGCGATGTACCAGTTTATCTCCGGCTACACGTCAAAGATCGCGGGGACGGAGGTCGGACTCGGCAAGGAGCCGGAGATGACGTTCAGCACCTGCTTCGGAGCCCCCTTCATGGTTCATCATCCGTATTTTTACGGCGATCTCTTGAAGCGGAAGATCCTCAAGTACGGCGTGAACTGTTGGCTTCTGAACACGGGATGGATTGGCGGAGCGTACGGAGTTGGTAAGAGGATCAGCATCGGCTACACGCGCAGGTTGCTGGATGCGGGGCTGACGGGGGAGCTGTTGAAGGTCGCTTATGCGACAGACCCTGTGTTCGGCTACAGCGTCCCGAAATCGTGTGAAGGGGTGCCGGCAAACATCCTCGACCCGTCGGCTTCCTGGCCCAGCAAAGAAGTCTATATGCAGAAGTACAAGCAGCTCGCCGCCCGGTTCATCGAAAACTTCAAGAAATTCGAGTCAGGATGCCCGCCGGAGGTCATCAAGGCGGGACCGAAGATATGATTTAATGAGTGTCGATGACCGTCACCTCAAAAGGCCATGCGGCGGTAGGTGACGGTCATCTCTCTTCCTAATTCCGCTCCCGCTTAGGCGCACGGCTGGATAGAGCGACGGGATCTGCTCTACTTGTCGGTCTTTGCTGAGGTCGTGGAGTCGGGTTTCTTTGGGGACTTCGAGCTCGTCGACGCCGGTTTCGATCCGGATTCTTTCGAGGCTGGCGTTTTGCTCTTGTAGTCGGTCTGATAGAAGCCGCTTCCTCTGAAAATCATCCCCGCGCCCCCGTCCAGAAGCCGCTTCAATGCGGGTTGCCCACACGAGGGACACGTCACGAGCGGTTCGGCCGTGATCGACTGAAACTCTTCAAACGTGTAGCCACATTTCTTACATCTGTATTCATACGTCGACATATCGGTCCTCACTTCCTCCTACTGCAGTTTCTTGAATCCCCGCTCCAGTCGTTCGGCAGCTCTCTCCAACTCGCTCAACGAGCACGCGTATGAAATCCGCACGTGGTCCCGCGAACCAAACCCGCTGCCCGGGACGATGACCACCTTCTCCTCGTCGAGCAGAAACTGTGCGATGTCGTCCCCGCAATTCATCACCCTCCCGGCATATGTCGCTCCGAAGCAGGAGCTGACGTTCGGGAACAAATAGAAGGCTCCCTGCGGGTGATTGCAGATAATCCCCTCGATCGACGTCACGGCCTCGTAGATGAAGTCACGGCGTCTGAGGAATTCGGCAGCCATTGCTCTGAGCTCGTCTTCGGGTCCTGTCAGCGCCGCGGGCGCGGCGTGTTGTGAGATCGAAGAGGCGTTTGATGTAATCTGGCTCTGGACTTTTTCTGCGGCCGCGACGATGTCTTTCCTGGCGCCGAGGAATCCGATCCGCCATCCCGTCATCGAGTACGCTTTCGAGACGCCGTTCACCGTGATGACGTGGTCCTTGACGGCCGGGATGGAACCCATGCTGAAGTGTTTCGCGCCGTTGTAAATGACCTTCTCGTAGATCCTGTCTGCGATGGCGTAGATGTCGGTTTCCTCGACCACGGGGGCCAGCTCCTCGATTTCTTCCTGTGAGTAGACCGACCCGGTCGGATTGGAAGGGGTGCAGAAGAGCAGGGCTTTTGTCTTTTTCGTGACGGCCTGTCGGAGCTGGGCGGCCGTCATCTTGAAGCCATCCTCCTCTGCCGTCTGAACGAACACCGGCTTGGCGTCGACAAGCGGCACCATTTGAGGATAACTCACCCTGTAGGGAGTAGGGACGACGACCTGATCCCCCTTATTGCAGATCGCTTTCAGGGTGGTGTACAGTGAATGCTGTGCGCCGTTCGAGACAAGGTCTTGGGAGGAATCGGAGTGAAGCGCGTTGTCTTTTCGGAACTTCTCGGCGATCGCCTGCCGGAGCTCGGGTGTGCCGGCATTGTGGGTGTAGGTCGTGAAATTATCCTCGATCGCCTTCTTGGCCGCCTCCTTGATGTGAAACGGCGTCGGGAAGTCCGGTTCCCCGGCGGTCAGCGTCACGACGTCCACGCCCTCGGCGTGGAGCTTCTTCGCAAGCGCTGAGAATGCGAGCGTCTGTGACGGCTCTGCTTTCGCGACCGCGCGGGAGAGTAGTTTCACCGATTCTGTTGCACCTTCACAAGTATCTAACGTTGATTCATTTTCTCTTTGAGCTTGCGATACACGTGCGGGGGGACGAAATCCTTCACGTTTCCCTGGTGTTTCGCGATCTCCCGGACGATGCTCGAGTTCAGATATGTGTACTTCTCGTTCGGCATCAGGAAGACGGTCACCATGTCGTGATTGAGCCGTCGGTTCATGAGCGCCATCTGCAATTCATACTCGAAGTCCGAAATTGCCCGGAGGCCCCGGACGATCGCTGTCGCCTGCTTCTTTCGAGCGTAGTCCACGAGCAGGCCGTCGAAGGAGTCAACTTCGACCTGCTTGTACGAGCGGACGGCCTCCTTGATCATCGCAATCCGTTCCTCCTCCGTAAACAACGGCTGTTTGGCAGAGTTCCGCGCGATCGTGACAATGACCCTGTCGAATAACTTCATCGCACGCTCCAGGATGTCGAGGTGGCCGTTCGTAATCGGATCGAACGTGCCAGGATAAATGGCGATTTTCATTGGCATAGTTTCGCTCTCTCTGTCTGGTTGAGACATCATGATTTCGATTTGGCTTGTAGGATCAGGACAATCGTTTGACCGAAGGGCTTCTGGAGAATGTCATACATCGCGACTGGAAGCTCGATCTGGGATTTCTTGCTGTGTTCCATGACGACAAAGGATCCATTTCTGACGACCGAGGACCGGTGGATCGCGGTCGGGAGGAACCCGATCTCCTCGAGACGATAGGGTGGATCAACAAAGACAAGGTCGAATGCCCTCCTGGTGTTTTTCAGAAACCAGAACACGTCGGCTGGATAGACGCTGCATTGGGGACGGCAGCCGAGGGTGGTGATGTTCTTTTCCAGGATCTGGACCGATGCTTTGGCTTTGTCGACGAAGACGACGTGCCGGGCGCCGCGGCTCAACGCTTCAAGACCGAGGCTCCCACTGCCGGCGAAAAGGTCGAGGACCTCGATCCCCTCCAGATCCAGGCGGTGGGATAGCATGTCGAAGATGGACTGCTTTGCTCGATCCGTGGTCGGACGCACGGAACGATCGGGCACGCTCAGGAGTTTTCGGCCTCGGAACTGACCGGCGATGATTCTCATTCCGGTCGCAGCGCCAACCCGATAGCGGCGGCAAACCGGGAGCTCCCCTTCACGTACGGCTGATGCAGCTTCTTCGATGGGGAAAGATTCCGGACCGCATTCAACGTCAGCGTCTCGACCCCCGTTTCAAGTTGCACCTGGGATGCGGTCACTGAAGACACATCGATCCCGTGCAGAAAGATCTTTGCAGGAGACTCGAGGCCATCCTGCTCCTTAAGATATTTCAAATACGAGAGGGCACTCTTCTTCAGCTCCCTGGCAGACTCGAGGGGATAGGCCCGATAGTCGACGAGCTCTCCCCGCGCGATGAGGCTTCCGTCGACGCGGCCAACCCTGACTCCGAAGAGGGCAAGATTGCCTTTTGTCAGCTCGGGGTAATTAAAGCGGAGAGATTTTTCGGTGCTGAAGTGGTCGATGTCGATCAGGTGCAGTTGGAGCCGCAGCTCTTCCGTTGCCTTTTTCAGAAAACTGATCATCCCTCGCCCTACGGAGACGAGGAACATCCGCTTTGTCTTCCCTTTCCCCCGGGGGAGGGGATAGAAATTGAGGAGAAAGTCCTTGACGGGGGCATTGGGATGGTACTGTTCGAACTCCCACTGCATGTAGGAAGTGAGCTCGTTTCCCTGGAGCGCCGCATCGACCGGTATGATGTTGATGAACACGAGATCAGCGGGAAGGGCGAAGGAGATCTGCTTGCCGTGAACGCGGTTTCGTTTCATCAATTCCTCCAATTCGTGCACGAACCTGTCGAGCTGGTGGTGTTTCGCGGCGGAGATGGCTGTCGCGTGAGTGAAATCCACGGAACTGGAGCCTTCACCGAGTGCGGCGATGGTTATCTTTTTCCCGTGCTCGACTTCTGCAAGCTGGATCTGTCCCTTGTAGAATGAGACCGCGACGTGATGGATTGATTTCATGGTATGACCCCGGTTTGCATGTGTGGCTCGAAGGTGCCCGTCGAGCGAAGGGTTGCAGCTTTCCCGCCTCGGGCCCCCCCTGCGAGGGAGCGCTCCTAACGGACGGTCATGAACGGCTTGAGCTTCTTGAGTTTCTTCTGGCTGATCCCCCGTACATTCACCAGATCGTCCAGCTTTTTGAAAGCCCCGACGTCCTTCCGGTAAGTGAGGATTCTCGCGGCGGTCACCTCACCGATCCCGGGCACGTTCATCAGCTGATTCTTCGTCGCAGTGTTGACGTTCACGAGCCCCCTTGAATCTTCGTCCTCGGCAACAGTGGTGTCGGCAACGATCGATTCGCTGAGCGCTGCGAAGGTGCTGTCCGTCGACCGATAGTCAAACGGCTGTGACGATGGAGATGTTTCCCGGTACAACCGAATTCCCGCCCCGATGAGAAACGTCGCCACCAGAAACAGGATGACCCGCTGTTCCGTGACGGTGAGTGCGAGCCAGTTCTTCAAGTGCTGGAACATTCGGTTCTATGAGAACGCGTCCTTTACCTTTTCGAAAAAACTCTTTGAATGACCGTGTCGTTCTTGTTCGTTCGGAGTGATATGTTCAGAGTCCCCGAGCTTCCTGAGCAGCTCTTTCTCCGTCGGGGTGAGTTTGGCCGGCACCCAAATGTTGATCCGCACGAGCTGGTCCCCGCGGCCGTAACCATTCAGGTGAGGAATGCCCCGATCGCGCATCCGCAGCATCCGGCCTGCAGGTGTCCCGGCGTCGATGGTCAGTTTTGCTTTGCCGGTAAGCGTCGGAATCTCAATTTCTCCTCCCAGGGCCGCCATGGGAAAGCTGATGTTGAGGTCATAGATGATGTCGTCACCACTCCGGCTGAAATACTGATGCGGCTGCTCTTCGATCAGAACGATCAAGTCGCCCGCCGGGCCTCCTCGCTGGCCCGCGTTCCCTTGCCCCTGCAACGGGATGTAGTTGCCATCGGAAACGCCCGCGGGGACATTCACTTTGATCGTAGTCTCGCCGGGCACGCGCCCTTCACCGCGGCAGTTCGAGCACGGATCCTTGACGACGCGCCCCTCGCCCCCGCAGGTCGGACACGTCGTGATGTTCACAAACTGCCCGAACATTGAGCGCGAAACCTGGCGCAGCTCGCCTGTCCCGTTGCACTGAGGGCACGTCGAGGAGCTCGTTCCCGGTTTCGCCCCCGTGCCCTTGCAGAGGTCGCACGACTTCTGCTTCTTGACCTTGATCTTCTTCTCAGCTCCGATCGCAATTTCTTCAAGCGTAAGCTGCAGTTTCACTTTGAGGTCAGAGCCAGGGATGCCGCGCTGAGTTCTGGAGGATCGCCGGCTGCGCGTCGAGGTCCCGAACATCTCGTCGAAGATGCCGCCACCGAGACCGCTTCCGAAAATGTCGCTGAACGTCGAGAAGATATCGTTGATATCGTGGAACTCGCGGTAGTTGGTGCCGCGCATGCCTTCGTGGCCGAACTGGTCGTACCGGCGCCGCTTCTCAGGATCGCCCAGGACTTCGTACGCCTGGGCCGCCTCCTTGAACTTTTCCTCGGCTTCCTTGTTCCCCGGATTGCGGTCAGGGTGGTACTTAAGTGCCATCTGGCGATACGCCTTTTTGACCTCCTCCTGTGAAGCATTGCGGGAGACGCCGAGTACGTCGTAGTAGTCCCGTTTTGTCATAGAGGGGCTAGTTCTCCGGCTTTCTGCTCGTCTCGCCGTTCGCGTTCACCGGGCCCTCGTTGTCGGACCCTCCGGCGCTGCCGTCGTCGGGCGGAGACATCGAGACTATCACTTTGGCGTGACGAAGGACGCGTTCCTCCAGCATGTACCCCTTCTCCACGACCTCGACGACCGTATGCGGAGGAACGTCATCGCGGGGGATTTGGAGAAGCGCGTCGTGGTAATGAACGTCGAATTCTTTGCCGAGCGAATCTATCTGCTTGACACCCTGCGTTTCCAGGAATTTCAAGAGCTTCTGGTGGATCAGATCGATCCCCTTTGCGAAGGCCTCCGACTCCCTTCGATCCTTGCTCAGTTTCAACGAACGCTCAAAATCGTCGACGATCGGCAGGAGTGCTTCGATCACGTCGCCCCTGGCGTACCTTGTCACCAGGGTCGATTCACTTTCGGCTCGCTTCCTGAAATTGTCGAACTCGGCAACCTTTCGGAGCAGGAGGTCCTTGTAGTACTCGACTTGCTTTTCAGCCTCGGCCAGTTTCTGAGCGAGATCCTCGGGGGGCTGAGCGACCGGAGTTTCCTCCGGCAGCTGCTCGGGTTGCTTCTGTTCAGCCTGGTTCAATCCCTGTTCCTGTTCTTCCATAGTCCGAGAAATCGTTTCTCTTGGTTGTCAGATTCACGCCTTCATCATTTTGGCGATCAGTTTGGCGACGTGGTCAACCAACGGGATCAGTTTGGCGTAGTCCATCCTCGTGGGTCCGATGATACCGACCCTCCCGGTGACGCCTTCCAAGTCATAGATCGCCGACACGACGCTATATTCCTTGGCCTTGGAGTCTTTGTTTTCTTCACCGATCGTGATGACAAAGTCCTTGTCCGACTCCTCGTGCTTTGCGAGCAGATGGACGATGATGTCGTCATTTTCGATAAGCTCAATGACGCTCCGAAAGTTCCTGGGGTCGATGAATTCAGGCTGCTCGATGATGTTCTGCGTCCCGGAAATATGAACCTTGTCCCGGTCCTTCATGTCATCGAACAGCTGATCGACGGAGTCGATGAAAAGCCTGATCAGCCCGGTCCGCTCGTTCTGAACGTCGCGGGTCCGCTCAATAAACGTCTCACGGATTTGGCGGAGTGTCAATCCCGATAATCGTTCGTTCAGAATTCTGCTGATGTGCTCGAGGTACTCACGTTGGATTTCGACGCCTACTTCGAGCATCAGGGTCTTCACAATCACGGAGCGAATTGAGATCACGACCAGCAATTTCGAAGTTGCGATCGGGATAAGCTCGAGCTTCTCAAAAACGCCGCTGCTGATGTGAGGTGATGAGACCACGCTGAGTTGTTTTGAAATTTTTCCCAGCAGCTTGGAGGTCTCGCGCAGCAGGGAATCCGGGTCTGCCATCGTTGAAAGGTGCTGCTGGATCTGGACTTTTTCCCTCTCGGTGAGGTCCTGCATCTCCATCAGGAAATCGATGTAGTAGCGATAGCCAAGGTCTGTCGGCACCCGACCGGCAGAGGTGTGCGGGTGCGAGAGATAGCCGAGCTCCTCCAGGTCCGCCATGACGTTGCGGATCGTGGCAGGACTGAGTTGTGATTCAAAGTGTCTGGAGATGTAGCGTGAGCCCACGGGGATGGCCGTCTGGATGAAGTTGTAGACCACGTGCCGCAGGATGTCGCGCTCCCGGTCGTTCAAACCTTCTGTTGTTCCTGGGTTCATCATCTCGAAAAACGCCCGATTTTCCGCTTAAAAATAAGACTTTTTGCACAGGTTGTCAAGGAAGCAGTTCTTGAACCGTCTACCGCAGATGGATGGGGTCATTCCTCATTGATCTCACTCTCCCCGGGAGCCGAAATGTTAATCGAGCGACTCCCCGAGACGGCGCAGAAGAGTCTCGAGAGGCTCGTCTGGTTGCGTGAGCTCCGGTTGCATCAAGGATAATGTCTTCTTCGAACCAGAGGATGCTCTCGCGAAGCCGCGCGAGCTAACTGAGGTGACGATGCAGCGATTCCTGCCCGATGCCGGGAATCAGGTTGCTTCGTCGTTCATTTCTTGCTATCTTCATTGCCGCAGAGAGCGTTTCCAACCAGAAGGGTAAGAGGAGTTCGTTGGTCGCAAAGCTTGCTCTTGAAAACGGAACCGTCTTTACCGGAGAGAGCTTCGGAACCTCCGCTGAAGTCACCGGTGAAGTCGTTTTCAATACGAGCATGACAGGATATCAAGAGATACTTACCGATCCGTCCTACGCCGGCCAGATTGTGACGATGACATACCCGCTCATCGGCAATTATGGCGTCAATCTCCAGGATCTCGAATCGACAAAACCGCAGGTCGCCGGGTTCGTGGTGAAGGAGTATTTCGACTTTTACAGCAATTTCCGGGCAACAGGAAGTCTCGGAGATTGGCTCACGAAGCACAACATCATCGCGGTGCAGGGGATCGATACACGGATGCTCACCAAGATGATCAGGACCGTCGGAGCGATGCGCGGAATCATTTCTACTCTCGACCTCGATGACGAGAGCCTGGTCCGAAAGGCAAAGCGGTCCCCTGAAATGACCGGGCTGGACCTTGCGAAGGTTGTCACCACATCTGCGCCGTACGGGTGGGATGAAGTGGACGGGACGCCGTTTGCCTTGAAACCCAACCTGAAATCAAAGCTGAACGGCAGGCGTTGGGACGTCGTGGTGTACGATTACGGCGTGAAACAAAACATCCTGAGGCGCCTCACCTCCTACGGCTGCAAATTGACCGTGGTGCCGGCGTCATTCCCGGCTGAGAGGGTGCTCGAGATGGACCCGGACGGGGTCTTTCTGTCGAACGGCCCGGGGGATCCGGCAGCGGTGCGGTACGGAATCCAAAACATCAAGAAGCTCGTTGGAAAGAAGGCGATCTTTGGCATCTGCCTTGGCCACCAGTTGCTGGGGCTTGCCCTTGGCGGGAGGACATTCAAGCTGAAATTCGGGCATCGGGGAGCAAACCACCCGGTGAAGAACCTGCTGACGAACGAAATCGAAATCACGTCCCAGAACCACGGGTTTGCCGTCGACCCCAACTCGTTCGACCCGAAGGTGATTGAAATTACCCATGTCAACCTCAACGACGGCACCAATGAAGGACTGCGCCATCGGGAACTGCCAATCTTCACCGTCCAGTATCACCCCGAGGCATCGCCCGGACCCCACGACAGCGACTATCTCTTCGCCCAGTTCATTGAGTTGATGGAACAAGTGCGCGTGGCCGTCGCCAAATAGAAAATCCTCGGGCGGAGGGTCCTCTCTCTGCAAGCCTTCCTCACTTCAACTTTCCATGCTTCTTCAGAAGGTCTCTCACCTTCTCGATGGGCAGCGCCTGGATCTCTTGCCCCTGGTAGCCTTTCACGGTTGTCGCTTTCAAGAGCGAGTTGTAGATCGATTCCTCCGTGGCCTCGACAACGGCCTGAAACAGGGGCGACAGGTCATCCTCACCCAATCGTGGGATTTGCTGAATCTTATCCGCGTCGGTCCGAATACGGACCTCCTCGGCCGTCGAGAACGCGATGACGTAGTCGCCGCTGCCGTTGCTCATCGAGGAGCCCGTCCTGCCGAGCGCGAGCGTCGCACGTTTTGCCAGCCGTTTCAACTGGTGGCTGTTCAATGGAGCGTTGGTGGCGACGACCATCATGCAGGAGCCATCACCGGGATACTTGAGCTGATCGCGAAAGCTGTGCCGTCCGAGCTCCCTGCCGACGGGGACGCCTGCGATGTCCAGCACGCCGCCGTAGTTGGTTTGCACCAAGACCCCAACGGAGAATCCCCCGAGCGAAGGAGGCAGCACTCTGGAGCTGGTCCCAATCCCGCCCTTCCATCCGAAACAGATAGTGCCTGCACCCGCCCCGACGCAGCCCTCCGCCACAGGACCGGAGGTTGCGGATCGGATCGCCTCGACAGCATTCTCACGTTTGACGTGTCTCCCGCGGATGTCGTTCAGCCCGCCGTCATTCGTCTCTCCCACGACCGGGTTGATGGACCGGACATTTTCATTGCCCGGCAGCGCAAGCATATAGTCAACGATTCCGTCTGCGACGTCCCAGACGCTGAGGGTATTTGTAAGCAGGATCGGCGTCTCAATCTGTCCCAGCTCCTCCACTTGCGTCACGCCCAGGAGTTTGCCGAAACCGTTGCCGATGTAGATCGCCGCCGGTACTTTCTCCCGGAACAGGTTCCCGCCGTGGGGTAGGATGGCACTGACGCCGGTCCGCACGTCGTCGGCTTCATTGAGCGTGACCTGACCCACCCGCACGCCCGGGACGTCGGTGATAGCATTGAGGCTCCCGGTTCGGAAGATGCCGATTTCAAGACCAAGGTCCCTCGCTCGCGGCCGATCGCCTGATTGCGGAAGGAGCAGGGAAAGGGGGATGGTGAGAGCTCCGATAACGAATAGGGCATATCTCATAGCTGGCTCCCATTTGTCAGAGTGAGAATGAGAAGCGCGCCGAGGCTTTTGGCGACAGTGCAGAATCATCGCTTCCTGCGTTATGAACCTGCTTGAAGCTCTTTCGCTCGCCGTTCGACCTCAGACCAGACGCGAAGCAGGTTCCCACCGCAGATTTTCTGGATATCCTTGTCGGAATATCCCCGCTTCAGGAGCTCCTCGATCAGATTCGGATATTGGGAAACGTCCTTCAATCCGACGGGGGTCGTAGGCCCGACGCCATCGAAATCGGATCCGAAGCCGACGTAGTCTACCCCCACAAGTTTGACGACATGGTCGATGTGATCGGCGACCTGCGAGACGGTTGCGAAGGGAATGGCATGCTCGGCCTGGTATTTCTTGATGTACTCCCGTGCTTCGGGGTCGCTGAATTTCAGGTTCCTGCTCCTGAAATAGGCCAAGATGTCCTTTGTCGCTTCGTCCTCCCGCTCTCGAAAGTCCGAGCTGATGAAGGATGAGCCGAAGGCGATCTGGATGACCCCGCCGTTCTTGGCAAGCAGTTTGATCATATCGTCCGACATGTTGCGTTCGAAGCCCGGCGTGAACGAGCGGCAGGAGGAGTGGGAGGCGATGACCGGCGCTTTGGCGACGTTCATGACTTCGTAGAAAGCATCATCCGAGATATGCGAGACATCCACCATAATGCCGACGCGGTTCATCTCGGCCACGACCCGGCGTCCGAAGAAGCTCAAGCCCTTCGAGACGTGAGTCGAATCATAGGAGGAATCCGAGATGTGGTTATGCTGCGCATGCGCGAGCGTGATATAGCGGATACCGCGGTCGTAGAAATACTTGACGTTATCGAGGTTATGCTCGATCGGCGATCCATTCTCCATGCCCATGCAGAGGGAGATCTTTCTCTTCTTGAACTGGGCAGTGACTTCGGCAGGGGAGCGGGCGATAGCGAACTTTGAGGGCCAATCCTTGACGAATTTCTCGACCATATCGATGAGCGTGTCTGCGAGTTCCTTTGAGCCGCCCTGAGTTTCGAGCTCGCTTGGAGTGTAGATGGACATGAATGGCGCATTCAGCCCCCCTTCCTTCGCGCGCACGTAGTCGAAATCTCCGTCCGGCGTCTGTTGAGAGATGTCCTCCCAGTGCATTTTCAAACGATACGGGACATCGATATGGGTGTCGACGATGATGAAACGCTGCGCGAGCTTCTGGGCCTTCGCTTTCAGCGCGCTCTCGGGCGTTGATTGCCGAGCGACTGCCGGCGACGCGAAGAGGAACAGAACGACGAGGGGGAGCACACGAACGAGCCTACGCATGACGATGCCTCACGGTGGTGGTGGATGGAGGAACGGCTGGGTTTTCGGGAATGAGATTAGCCCATTTATTGCAAAGATGCAAGCGCTTGGCAACCTTCCGAAGGTCTCCGCGTGCAGCAAAGGGAACCTTCGGAAGCTTCTCGCGCAAAAAAAATCGGCACGTCCGTTGCCGAACATGCCGACGCAAAGTAATTACCGATCCTAACGGTCACGAGCCGCCGCTCGAAGGTCCTTCCTGTCGAGAAGCGACGGGACGTCGCTACCTCAGGAACATCCTGACGTTGATCCACACTGCAGGCACTTGTAGCAGCTGCCACTCCGGATCATAATGCTGCCGCATTCGTGACACGGCGGAGCATCGGATTGGGTCCGGAAGACGACCTTTTCGCTCCGCTCAAGAGCCGACGATGCTCTGGCTGACGGGTCTGCGCGGTGCTTCGGAGGCTCAACGATGTCCCCGAACGCTGTCGTGGAGGGGCCTGAGGAAGGAGCATCCTCCTTCGGCAGGAACTTCAACCCAAGCCAGCGGAAGATGTAGTCGCTGATGGACTTCGCGATCGGCACCTCAGGGTTGTTGGTGAACCCTGAAGGTTCGTACCGAGCGTGGCTGAACTTATCCACCAGCACCTTCAATGGGACCCCGTACTGCAGGGCGATCGAGATGGAGGTTGCAAAGGAGTCCATCAGACCCGAGATCGTTGAGCCCTCTTTGGACATCGTGATGAAGACTTCGCCCGGCATGCCGTCCTCGAACATTCCCACGGTGATGTAACCCTCGTGTCCGGCGATGCTGAACTTGTGCGTGATCGACTTCCGTTCATCTGGAAGGTGCCGGCGGGCCGGGTGGACCTTTGCATCTCTCTTGCCGTCGATCGACGTGCTCACCGGCTGGGTCCGTTTGCAGCCATCCCTGTAGACTGCGATCGCTTTCAGGCCGAGTCTCCAGGCCTCCATGTAGGCCTGCTGGATATCATCCGCGGTCGCTTCAGTCGGCATGTTGACCGTCTTCGAGATGGCACCGGAGAGGAACGGCTGAACCGCTGCCATCATCTTGATATGGCCCATGTAGTGAATGGAACGCTGGCCGCTCGCAGGCTTGAAGGCGCAGTCGAAGACAGGGAGATGTTTTTCATTCAGGTGCGGCGCGCCCTCGATCGTTTCGTTCTTGTCGATGTAGGCGACGATGTGCTCGATCTGCTCGTCGTCATAGCCGAGTTTTTTCAGGGCCTCGGGGACCGTCTGATTGACGATCTTCATCAATCCGCCGCCGACGAGCTTCTTGTATTTGACTAGCGCGATATCGGGCTCAACCCCGGTCGTATCACAATCCATCATGAATCCAATGGTGCCGGTCGGAGCAAGCACAGTCGTCTGCGAGTTGCGGATGCCGTGCTGTTTGCCCAGCCGGAGGACTTCCTTCCAGGCGTCATTGGAGGCTTGCCAAAGGTCTGCCGGGACGAGGTCGCGGTCGATGCGTTCCGCATGGATGCCGTGCTTCTGCATGACGTGCAGCATCGGCTCACGGTTGATCGCAAAGCCTTTGAACGGGCCCTTTTCCTTGGCGATTTGAGCCGACTGTCGGTAGGCCTCGCCGCACATCAAAGACGTAATTGCAGCCGCGTACGCCCTGCCCTCTTCGCTGTCGTAAGCGAGTCCGCGGGCCATCAAGAGGGCGCCGAGGTTGGCGTAGCCGAGGCCGAGCGGGCGATAGTCGTGGCTGTTTTGAGTGATCGCATGAGTCGGGTAGCTCGCTTTGTCAACTTCGATCTCCATCGCGGTGATCGTGACTTGAACCGCGCGTTGGAGCGCCGCCGTATCGAATTCGCCATCCTCCCGCCGGAACTTCATGAGGTTCAACGACGCAAGGTTGCACGCAGTATCATCGAGGAACATGTACTCGCTGCACGGATTGGAGGCATTGATCGGAGCCGTATTGGGGCACGTGTGCCAGCTGTTGATTGTCGAATGGTACTGCATCCCCGGGTCGCCGCAGACCCAGGCTGCTTCGGAGATTTGCCGCATCATGTCGCGGGCACGGTACTTCTCAACGGGCTTGCCGGTGGTGACCGCTTTCGTTGCCCACTCCTTGTCTTCGTGGATCGCCTTCATGAACTCATCGGTGACTCGCACGGAGTGGTTCGCGTTCTGGTACGCAATCGAATCATAGGCACCGCCGGGCATATTGAACCCGCCGTCGTACCCCGCGTCGATGAGCGCCCATGCTTTCTTCTCCTCATCCGCCTTGCAGTTGATGAAGTCGATGATATCGGGATGATCCGCATTCAGGATCACCATCTTCGCAGCCCGGCGTGTCTTGCCGCCCGACTTGATGACGCCGGCGAACGCGTCATAGCCTCTCATGAACGAGACCGGCCCGGACGCTGTGCCGCCCCCCGCCAATGCTTCCCTTGAGGACCGGAGCGTCGAGAGGTTCGACCCCGTCCCCGATCCCCATTTGAATAACATGCCCTCCGTCTTCGCGAGGGTCAGAATGGAGTCCATCGAATCTTGAACCGAATTGATGAAGCAGGCGGAGCATTGGGGATGGTTCTCGTTCCCGACGTTGAACCAGACAGGGCTGTTGAACGACATATACTGGTTGACGAGAAGGTAGACAAGCTCCTCGTAGAAGATGTCGGCGTCTTCCTGTGTGGCAACGTAGCCGGATTCAAGACCCCAGGTGTGCATCGTGCGCGCGACCCGCTCAATCAACTGCCGGACGCTGTGCTCGCGGTCCGCTCTCCCGAGCGTCCCGTGGAAGTACTTGGAGACCACGACGTTCGTTGCTGTCATCGACCACGACTTGGGGATTTCCACGTCCTTCTGCTCGAAGATCTTCTCCCCCTTCTCGTTTGTGATGACCGCAGTTCGAAGCTCCCATTCGATCTGATCGAACGGATGGACTCCGGGTTTCGTAAAGTATCGCTCGAATCTCAGTCCGCGAACCTCGGCGGGCTGGTTCGAGCGCTCGGCTTCCACGGGAGTAGGCGTCGCAACCTTCTCATGCATAGCGCTCTCCTTACTGTAGGTAATGGTTTAGATATGGTCATAAACTGGGCTCTAAGGAAATACCATCCGCTGGCAGGCTGGCACCTGCCATGGACAGGCAATTGTCATAGTTGTTAGCGGCTAGACCCCTCTCGATCGGTGTGAACGCCTGCTGGAGCTAACGTTGCACCCCTGAAGCTCAGCGAAGCGTCCGCGAGGTAAAAAAAGAAAGCTCGATTTCCAACGGGGCAACTGGATGTCAATATAAGCGCTTGCAGGAGGTTTGTCAAGTTAAAATTTAGAGGATATCAACTACGGATATAATTTGGCTTGACATAACTTTCACGAAAAGCGCGTCGCTGAAAAAATCCTCAAGAATTCGATCGGCGACTTTTTTGTCATGTCGACTCATTGTCCGCAGCGGACCCAACTCACCCAGCATCAAGATTCTCTTCGAAGGATGTGATCGCGCGCGACTTCCAGCGCACGAGCGTTGACGAGTGAGCCGGCCTTGACTTTCTTTATTTCTTGCTTCTCGTGAAAGCGTTTGTTTAATTTGTCCAGTCTTCCTGCCAGCCGATCACCAACCCAGGAGTTCATGCATGTCAGTTGCTGTTGACTTTTCAACAATACCGGAAATGTTCGACAGAATCACGAAGAAGTATGCGAACGAGCAGCGGCCGATGTTAATGCATAAGGTCGACAAGCGCTATCGAGACATCTCTTTCTCTGAGTATCGCAGAAACGTCGAACTCTTCGCTCTTGGTCTTGCCTCTCTAGGAGTGATGAAAGAGGACAAAGTCGCGATCATCTCTGAAAATCGACCTGAGTGGATCATCGCCGACATGGGAATCGTCACGCTGGGAGCTATTGACGTTCCCATCTATCCGACTCTGACTCCTAAACAGATCGAGTTCATATTCAAGGACGCCGGCGTGAAGCTCGTGATCGTCTCCAACTCCCTTCAGCTGAGCAAGGTGTTGAAGACAAAAGGCAAAGTGAAGACGCTGCAGCGTATCATTCTCATGAATGAGAAATCCGAACCGGGAAATGTTGGGATTCTCAGCTACGCGGAGGTCTATGCGAAGGGGGAGGAGTTCGAAAAACTGCATCCGGACTACTTTCGAAAACTATTGTCGAAAGCCCGGCCGGAGGACCTTCTGACGATCATCTACACGTCCGGTACGACGGGGAATCCGAAGGGGGTCATGCTCACCCACCACAACCTCGTCACCAACATCAAGTCGTCGGCGGACGTCATCCCGTTTACCTATCAGGATACCCTTCTCTCGTTTCTTCCTCTCTGCCACTCCTTTGAGCGGATGGCAGGGTACTACACCGCCTTGGCGTGCGGGGCAACGGTCGCCTATGCCGAAAGTACTGAGACCGTACGGGACAACCTGCTCGAAGTACATCCGACCGTCGTGACAACCGTGCCAAGGCTCTTTGAGAGGATCTATGGCCGAATGATGAAACAGATCGACAGCAGCCCGGCCGTGCGGCAAAAAATCTTTCATTGGGCGGTGAGTGTTGGAAGAGAGTACGCGAAAGCCAGGAAGACGGGGAGCGTTTCGCAGCTGTTGAAAACGCAGCATGCTATTGCCGAGCGGCTCGTGTTCTCGAAGCTTCAACAGCGAACCGGCGGCCGCATTCGGTTCTTCGTGTCGGGCGGCGCCGCTCTTGCGAAAGAGCTCGGCGAGTTTTTCGAGGCTGTAGGAATCACGATCATCGAAGGGTACGGGTTGACCGAGACTTCACCCGCGCTGACGATTAACCGCGTCGATGATTACAAGTTCGGGACCGTCGGCAAGCCGATTCCGGGAGTGGAAATCAAGGTCGCCGACGACGGCGAGATCCTCGCGAGGGGGCCGAACATTATGAAAGGATACTACAACAACCCTCAGGCGACGGCGGAGGTGATCGATAAGGACGGCTGGTTTCATACGGGCGACGTGGGGATGTTCGATCCGGAAGGTCACCTCAAGATCACCGATCGCAAGAAGCATCTCTTCGTCAGTTCGGGGGGGAAGAACATTGCGCCCACGCCGATCGAGAACCTGTTCCTCCAGAGCAAGTACATCGACCAGTTCGTCCTCATCGGTGACGGCAAGATGTTCCTGACCGCTCTGATCGTGCCTGAGTTCGAGATCCTGAAGGAGCACGCGAAACGCCTCGGCATCACCTTCTCAACCGATAGTGACCTGACCCAGCTCGATCAGATACGGAAGATCTACGAGAAGGAGATCCAGGCTCTTCAAAAGGACCTCCCGACGTACGAGCGGGTCCGTCGGTTTGAGCTCCTTCCCGGGCAGCTCACGGTCGAAAACGGTGAGATCACCCCGACGCTGAAGGTCAGGCGCAGGGTTGTGGAGACGAGGTACGCCGCGTTGATCGACAGGATGTACCAGAACATCACGTAGCGCAGCGGCGGTCGAATTCGATCCGTCGTCCCGCTCGCAGTGAAGGAAAGGGCAGGCAGCGATGCTTGCCCCTTGTTGTGTACACCCTACTTCTCGGTTTGAGGGATTTCGGCTGGTCGGACGCGGACAAATTTCCGGAGGAAAATGCGGTCGCTGACGACCCATGCGTCCGGGAACCCCATGTCCACCAGGGAGGCGAGTTTCTGATTCGCTTCGATCCTTGTTCGAAAATCGCCCAACCGGACCTTGTAGAGCGGGGGGTCAAAGACAACGTAGATCGAGTCTTCGGGCTCTCTCTCCGCGGCCGCCATCTTCATCGCGTTCGCATCATCGATGTTGGCCGTGGCGAAAATCTGGACGCGGAATCCTTGCGCAAGCTCGGATTCGACGACGAGGCTGTCCTCCTGATTCCCTACGGTTCCCTGCTCTTTGGTGATCTCCTGCGTTCTCGGTACGTCTCTGATCTCTTGATCGAAGAGTGCGGGATTAAACGTCTTCTCGTACGTCGAAAGCGGAGCCTTCTCCTCTCCCCCACGCGTGCTCGGCGCTGCCTCTTCCTCCCTCCGGGATTCTTCAGATGGCCGGCAGCCGCCGAGCAGGATGAGGCTTGCGCAAACGATCGCCGCAACGAATCTCTGGTTCATTTCGAAACGTAGTTGATCCAAGAGTCGAGGTAGTCTTGCGGAAACTGCTTGATCATGGACTTCCTCAACGAGTTGGCCTGAGAACGCTCGTCAAATTTCCCCACGCTGACGCGGTAAAGCTTGTCGAAAGGTTCGAAGGAGTTGGAAATCGGGAGGTCGGCAAACCGTTCCTTGGCCAGCTTCTGTGCCCGCAGTGCGTGCATCGTCCGCACAAAAGCGCCGATCTGAACTGTGTACGCGGCATTGGCCGGGCGATGGACGGGTTTGATGGCCCGGGCGGAGAATTTCGATCGCTTCACAATGGAAGCAGTGACAGTATCTTGCTTCGACGTAAACCTTCCGCGTTTCCCACGAAGGGAATCTGCTCGCGCCTGTGAGTCGGCCTGCGCGAGGAGGCGGGCGGAATCCGTACTGGCCTGGGTGGACTCGGCGCGCTTGTCGGTCCCTGCCTCTTCGGACGAAACGCACGCACTCAGAAGGAACATCAGCGCGAGGGAAGGTGCCGCAAATGGGCGTAGTTGGCTCGTCATTCGTTCTCTCGTGAGGTTGGCGACAAAGTGCCCTTCGCACCCGTCACGATCTGGACGCTCGCACTCGTCCCCAGGCGGGTCGCCCCGCTCGCAACGAGTACGCGCGCGTCCTCCGAGCTCCGGATGCCGCCGGACGCCTTCACGCCCATCGACGATCCGACGGCTCGTCGCATCAACCGTACATCCTCCACGGTCGCTCCGCCCCTCGTGAATCCGGTGGATGTTTTCACAAAGTCCGCGCCGGCCTGCTTGGCAAGCCCACACGCTCGTCTCTTCTCCTCATCGGTGAGAAGCGCGGTTTCCACGATGACTTTCGTGAGGACGCCGGATCGCTTCGCGACGTTCACAACGGATCGAATGTCCTGCTCGACGTAGCTCTCCTCTCCTGATTTCAGCATTCCAATGTTGATCACCATATCTACTTCTTCCGCGCCGTCGCGAATGGCCTGCTGAGCCTCGAAGACCTTCGCTTCCGTCGACGTAGCCCCGAGGGGAAAGCCGATGACTGTGCACACCTTGACAGTCGTCGACTCGAGCCGCTCGGCGCACAGCTTCACGAAGCTCGGATTGACACAGACGCTGGCGAAGCCATAGTGCTTTGCTTCATCACAGAGCTGCTCAATCTGGCTTCGCGTCGCGTCAGGCTTCAGGAGGGTGTGGTCGATCATCCGTGCCAGGGTGGTATCGAATGAAGATTGAGGCGTCGCAGGGCTCGCTAGGGGAGTGGTTTTTTCCTCTTTCGAGGTCGATTCCTTGCTCATGAATGGTCTGAGGACCCGGGACTCGTCAATCAAATATACGAGAAAAATGAAGAGTTACAAGTGCTGAGCGCACGGACGGTCCGCCAAGCACGCTGTCCTTCCTGCTCAACTGCGCTCCTTACGTTCCGGAAGAAGCGGTGAACGAGGAAGCTGACTGTAACCCGGTTGATACTTCCGGAATGATGCCCATCCTCGCGTAAATGGGGTGCACGAGTTTTCTCAATGCCGGCAAACGAGTGGCAAAAACTGCAGAGGCCGTCATACAGACGAAGCCGCCCAGCAACAAAGTGTCCGGCACCCCGACCTTGCTTGCGAGCGAGCCCATGATCAAGCTTCCGAAAGGCATCATCCCCTGAAAGGCCATAGTGTACATGCTCATGATCCGACCACGCTTGTCGTCGTCGACGATCGTCTGCAGGATCGTGTTGCTGGATGCCATCTGAACCATCATGCCGAACCCGACGAAGACAAGCACGATGAGCGACAGCCAGAACACGTGTACCAGCGAGAAGACGACGAGTCCCGCGCCGAAGAGCCCCGATGCGCGCGCGATCCATGTTCCCAAGCCGACAATCGTATGGCGCGAGGCCAGGAAGAGAGCCCCAGAAAGAGCCCCGATGCCTACGGCTCCCATCAGGAAGCCGAATGTGTTCGAATCGCCGTGTAGGATGGTACGCGCGTAGACAGGCATGAGGATCGTGTAGCCGAAACCAAGCAGACTTACGAGCGCGAGGAGCAGGAGCACATCGCGAATGGGTTCAAATCCGAACGCGTAGCGGAATCCTTCCTTCAGTCCATGCAGCATACTGCGGGGCAATGATATTTTTGGCCGGGGCGTTATGTGCATGGCGAAGAGGGCAACGAGCACCGCGACAAAGCTTATCGCGTTGATCAGGAAGCAGACGGCCTCACCGACCGCTGCGATCATCGCTCCTGCGATCGCCGGTCCGACTAACCGTGCGCCGTTGAAGAGGGAGGAGTTCAACGCGATGGCGTTCGCTAAATCTTCTTTTGTCTCAACCATCTCCGACAAAAAGGACTGGCGGATGGGAATATCGAAAGCGTTGATGACCCCCATGCAGAAACTCAGCACGATGATCTGCCAGATCGAGATGGCGCCCGTCAGGGTCAGGACTGCGAGAATCGACGCCTGAATCATCGCGCACGTCTGGGTCATGATGACTCCCCGATGACGGTTCCATCGATCGGCGAGAACGCCACTGAAGGGGGCGACGATGAGCGGTGGGATCTGACCGGCGAAGCCGACCACGCCGAGCATGAAGGCGGAGTTGGTCATCCTGTACACGAGCCAGCTCAGGGCGATGGTCTGCATCCACGTCCCGATCAAGGAGATGCCCTGACCCATGAAGAACAGGCGGAAGTTCCTATGCCTGAGTGACCGGAGAAGGAGTTTGAGGCGGCTTGACGCTGGTGGAGCGTCTGGCGTGGTTGCCATGGCTCTAGGGTGCTCTCATCCGTACAATGGCCCGAAGTTTTTGCAAGCCCTGAAGTCGGCTCCTTCGAGGTCGCGGGCGCCGAACGCCGTCCACGCGCTGGGACGGAAGATTCTCTCCTCCGGCAGATTGTGCATACAGACCGGGATCCGCAGGATCGAGGCGAGCGTGAGCAGCTCGCTGCCGATGTGACCGTAACTCAGGACGCAATGGTTCGCGCCCCAGTTATTCATCACGGTGTAGACGTCCCTGAAGGGCCCTTCACCGTTTACCCGCGGGGCGAACCACGTCGTCGGCCAGGCAGGGTCGGTGCGCTCCTCCAGGGTTCGGTCCACGTTCTCCGGCAGGTCGACGCTGGTTCCCTCAGCGATCTGGAGAACGGGCCCGAGGTCCTTCACCAGATTCAGTCTGAACATCGTCGCGGGCATGCCTCCACGCGTGCGGTATCCGGACGAAAATCCTCCTCCTCTGAAATACTCGAGGTTCGCGGGATGCCATCTCGTGGCGTCCAGGCATTTTTTTGCCTCCTGGGCCGTGATCTCCCAGAACGGTTTCAACGCGGGCTTGCCGTTCAGGCTCTGCTGGCCTGACCCGTCCAGCGCCGCCGCGCCGGAGTTGACCAGGTGCAGGATGCCGTCGGCAGCCGGACCGCTCAGTTTGTGGCCGGTGACTCGCTTCACAGCCTCGGGGCTCCAGTAGGTTCTGACATCGGCGAAAATCTGGGCGGTCGATGTCAGGAGGTGGCCGAAGAGCATTCCGATGCCGTTGAGCGAATCGTTCTCCGTCGCGACGAGAATGGGCTCACGAATCCCGTTCCAGTCGAACGATGAGTTCAGGATGGCCTCCAGGAAATCGCCGTTCGGATAATGATCCGTCCACTGGCGCTGCCCTTGAAAGCCGCCCGCGATCGCATTATGCCCGAGCGCTTCTTCGCCGTATCCCAGCTTCGCAAGCTCCGGGTTGCCAAGCATCAGATCTCGAGCGATGAGCGCCATCTTCACCACCGTCTCCCAGTCCCTATCCTTGTCCGCACGGCTCTTCTGGAGTTTTGGAGGATTGAAGTCTTTTCCTTCCCTACAATTGGCCTTGACCCATTGCAGCGCGTTCTTGAATTCCTTTGCGTCATAGATCCCTTCTTCCATCCTGCGTGTGAACTCGCTCATATCAACGCTCTCCACACGCATACCGAGGTAGTGCTCGAACAGAGCATGATCAACAATTGAGCCGGCAATCCCCATCGAGACGCCGCCCATCGCGAGGTACGATTTTCCGCGCATCGTCGCGGCGGCGAGCCCCGCCCTGGCGAATTGCAGGATCTTCCAGCTGACGTCGTCCGGAATACTTGTGTCTCCGTCGTCCTGGACGTCGCGGCCATAGATCCCAAATGCGGGCACGCCCTTCTGGTTGTGTGCAGCGAGCGTGGCCGCGAGGTAGACGGCCCCCGGCCGCTCCGTGCCGTTGAACCCCCAAATTGCTTTCGGGACGTATGGATGCATGTCCATCGTCTCGGCACCGTAACACCAGCTAGGCGTGACCGTCAGCGAGACGCCGACGCCGGCACGCGCGAATTTTTCGTCAACTTGCGCAGCCTCCGCAACGCCCCCGATGCAGGTGTCGGCGATGACGCACTCGACAGGATGTCCGCTCGGGTGACGCAGGTCGTCGCTCAACAGCCTGGCGACAGACTTCGCCATCGACATCGTGGCCTTCTCAAGGGATTCTCGAACCCCCTTACGGCGTCCGTCAATCGCAGGACGTATGCCGATCTTCGGAAGAGTTCCGATAAGACGATTTTCGCATGCGGTTTTCGTTGACTTTGCCATAGAAGTATCTCCCCCTTGATGCTGCAGGAGAAGCGTCCAGCGTTGTGAGTGGTAAAGAATGAGAAAGAGAGGCGATGAACATTAGCAGAATATGGCTTGAATGTCAAGCTACTCTGGGGCTGCGCGTCCGCTAGATTGGGATGCCTCTCCCTTCGGCGAACGCCGTCGTTCAACGTCGCCGCGGCTTCTCCGCGAGCGCGCTCTCATACGATCGCAAACGCGCGAACAGGAAAGCTGCCGAACTTCTTTATCTTGATCGGCACCGCAAAAAACCTGAAGCCCGAGTCGGGAACGGAGCCGAGATTGCAGAGATGCTCTCCGATCGGGATAGTTGCGGCGAGGAGTACGGAGTGGGCGGGCCGCGTCAGGTCATTCGTGTCGTCGATACTCAGCGAGTCGATCCCGACGAAGGCGGCACCCGAACCCGCCAGCTACTCCGCCGCGTCCCTGGTCAAGAACGGGTGTCCCTCGAAATATTGCTCCGTTCTCCAATGCTTGTCCCATCCGGTGTTGACCAGGACGGCTTTCCCCCGCACGTCATGTCCCTTGAAAGAGCCCTGCCGATGGCCCGGACGGCGTTCTTCGTTCTCACGATGAGTCCTTCCAGATCGGCGAGCGAAGAGAGGGGGAGTTCAGCGAGGTCCTTCCCCTCAGAGTACCGATGAAATGGGGAATCAACGTACGTCCCGGTGTTGGCCACCATCTCAACCTTCCCGACGAAGAACTCGGTCCCCGGCGCGTAATGGCTTCGTGATCCCTCGCGACTCAGATAATCGGAAATGGAGGGGGCGGGGAGGCCTTTGTACGTGATGAGTCCGTCTTCGATGCTGTGGCTGACATCGATGAGGGTCTTGCTCACGGCTGATTCACCGGTGGTTTTTGATCATCAGCTCGATCTTGACCGGCTGAATGCTCGGAGTCCCAATTCTCGGCTTGCGGGTCATCGACCTTGAGATCCCGGAGTTCTTTGGAGAGCTGAGCCCCGGGAGTGCCGGACAAATCTTCCTCATCGAAAGAAGTGCCGGACAACGCCCGAACCTTGATAACGATTCGAACCACCAGGAAGACGATTGCTGTCCCCAGAATGATGAGCACGATGTCATACATAGCAGCCTCCCCTGTCGAACGGACGCGGTCGAGCGGCTTGCGCATCCAGTCGATTTCCTTCTCTGGATTGGATTCCGCGTCGACTCATACGCTTTCCTGTGATGATTTTGAAGGAAGAGAGAGATTGGACAGAACCAATATGACGAGGCCGACGAAGATAGTCAAGTCGGCCACATTGAAGATCGCCGTTTTGATTGGTCCGACGGTGATTACCACAAAGTCGATGATAACTCCCCCCCTCAGCAGTCGATCGATAAGGTTGCTCAGGCCGCCGCCGAGCACAAGCGACAGCGAGATGACGTTGAGGGGTGTCAGACGACCGCTTACCACCGTGAACGCTAGGATGCCTAAGAGCGCACAGCCGGCAAAGACTATGAAGAGCCAGAAGCGGGCCTCCGCTGGTAGCTCAGCGCCCAAGCCCAGCATCGCACCGTGGTTCTCGGAGTACGCGAGATGCACAATATCGCCGAGCAGTCTCACAGGTTTGTCGATGGCCAGCGCTCGCCCCGCGATACTCTTCGTCGTCTGATCGCAGCCGATGCAAAGGAAGATGACGAGCGAGACTACGAAAATCCTTCGATCGGTTTTCATCGCCCCCTCCCTGATTCGATGGTCATCACCGGTGTGAGCTTCCCGAGGATATCATCGCCTTTGTAAAAGACGCGCTCCAAGAACAATCCAGAAGGCGGCGCCGTGAGTTTCGCCGGAACATCAGACACACTCGTGAGAAACCTCTTCAGGTCCTCCAGCGACAACTTGCCCCGTCCGATCTCCACGATCACGCCGACGATCTGGCGAACCATCTTCCACAGAAAGTGTGAGCCGACGATCCGAATCAGGATCAGGTCCCCGTGACCCCCAATCTGAACCGCCTCGATCCCGACGGTGGTCGACTTCTCCTCCGGCTCGTCTGCCGTGAAGGATTGGAAGTTCTTCATCCCGACAAGCATTTCTGCGGCTTTCTTCATAGCACTGATGTCAAGCTCATCCTTTATCCACCAGACGTATCGTTTTCCAAAGGCCGTCCTTCTCCTTGAGATTTGATAGAGGTAGCTCCTCGAGACTGCATCGTGCCGCGCATGGAAGCGCGGCGGAGCTTTTTCAGCCTCCAGCACGTTGATGTCCGCCGGAAGCTCATCGTTGATCTTCCGCCGGAGGATCTCCGGTGCCAGCATCGTCTCGGCCTCTAGGTGCGCCACCTGCTGGAGCGCGTGAACGCCAGCGTCCGTTCTTCCGGAGCCGTACAGCTCGAATGCTGAGGTCCCCAGTACGGTCCCGACGGCATCCGCGAGTTCGCCCTGGATTGTTCGGGTGTTCTTCTGAATTTGCCATCCGCTGTACCGGGTTCCATCGTATTCGAGATAGAGCTTGAACCGAGCCATGAGGATTTACGTCCAACGGATCTCTACGTCGCGCAACGAGAAGTCCCAGGTCCCAGGCGCCGTTGAGGGGCGCGGGGCCACCGGTACCAGTCACAGCCCGGAGGGCAGACGCGGTGAGGAGATCAGCAGCCTGAACTCCTCCCACCGCTTCCCCGGCCGGTCGGCTGTTCCTCCTCGAGACTCAATGTAGTTCCTGACCAGATCGTGCCCCAGATTATAGTTGATGACGTAGCTCCGATACGAATCGATAAACCGGACGCGCTGCTGCGCGCGTTCGGGAGACATCAACGCATAGGTCACCAGAAACTCCTCCGATTGCGCGCGGTTGAACTTCCCGTTCAGATAGCGCCGGGCGGCCTCGTTGTGGGCATAGTTGAGCTTGATGGCCAGCCGATGGATCCTGTAGTATCGCTCCGCCTCCGTCGTGTCCATCTTAACAAGCGGGAAGAGGCGCTCGCGCTCGAACGTGATCCGCTCGCTCCCCGGGAACGCGACTTCAATGCCGTAATTTGCGGTTCCCTCCGCGATCAATGACTGCGGACTGTGCAACGGGTAGACCGAGAACTCAATCCAGTTCCGATCTCGTACGAAAAGCTTCTCCAACAACGCGTTGTACACGTGATGCCCGGGGTATCCCTCGTGTGCAGCGAGATCCACAGCGCGGTCAATAGAGATCGGGAGATCGGTGTTGATCTGGATGAGGCTGTAGCTATCACCCTTGTACCAATTGTAACCGCTCCACGACTTGTTCCGCACGTACTCGATTTCGAAGCGCTCGTTCGCCGGGAGATCGATGTGCTCTCTTGTTCGCCCTCGGCATTCCGTAATGGCTGTTTGGAAGACAACCTCGAGCTGGTCCGTCGGAATGATGAACGCCCGGCGGTAAGCGTCGTAGCGCTGCGTTATCGGTCCCCGACCGGGCAGCAGGCCTTCGAGGCCGCTGAGCAGTCTTTCAAAATGGGCCTCGGAGTACTCCGGCGGCGTCGCATCATACAGTGACCGTGCTTCTTCGTCGAACGTTAGCTTCTTGCCTCTCAGCATCCCAACTCGGGCAACCATCGCCTCGATTTGTTTTACGAGATAGCAGTGGCGAAGTTGTAGGACTTCTTCTTGGTCCTCCACGTCCATTTGACGGAGGGATGCGAGCAGGGGGGCGGCGGATGCTAGGATGGATTCGAGAGGCGTCTTGGCAGCTTTTGCCTCATCTCGCCACTGAGGCGGCCCGTAGTACGCGTCGATATAGTCGGCGTCGTGCTCACCGACGGCGAGGGCCAGCTTGACGTATGACTCAGCGATCTCATTCATGGAGCAGATGGCGAACGTTCAAGCGGTCGGGATGAAGAGACTTCGGAATTTCTCCGGAACGTGGACAAGCTTCCTTCTCAGATAGTCGAAAAAGACGATCCCTGTCTTCGCCCGCGCGATCTCTTCGCCGGTTTCCTTGTTCGATACTCGATACACGAAATCGCATCCGTGGGATTGCAGGTCGCAAACGGCGACTTCCACGTTCGAGACGTCCCCGTAGAAGGCCTCGGACTTGTAGACGATCGCCGCGTCCGCCATGATGATGGCGCTGCCGTCGATATCCGCCTCGGTGAACCCGTAGTTCCGGAGGAACTGCACGCGTGCCTCGTGGAGCAGCGAGAGAAGTGCGTCGTTTCCCAGGTGGCCGCCATAGTTGATGTCGGTGATGCGGAGAGGGATCTCCGTGGTGAACGGGAAATCTTCCGGCAGATCAAGCTTGACGCGAGGCATAACCGATGCGATTACGAGTGTCTGAAGGTAGTCCCGAACATGGTACTACCATATTGTAGAGAAAATTGTGAACGAGGTCAATGATAGCGACCTGCTGTAACTCTTTGTCGATCGTGCCGTAGTCTCAGAGTGGAGGTACTGTATGGCAAAATTCCTGCTCTGGCTGATCCTGCTTGTCCTTTGCTGGCCGCTGGCGCTCCTCGCCCTCGTTCTCTACCCGATCGTCTGGCTGCTGCTCCTCCCGTTCCGCCTCATCGGAATCGCCGTCGACGGGGTCTTTCAGCTGTTGAGGGCTCTTATTCTGCTGCCAGCCAGGATACTTCGAGGGTCCCCAGCAGGCTAGAATAGTAGATGCCACGCAGCTCCCGGCGCGTGGCATCCCAACCTGCTCCCGCCTATGCCTTGCCGACGTGGATCGAGTCATCCCCAAATTTCTTCCGGATCTTGTCCACAGCTTCCAGCATCTGCGATCGTTTCTTCTCAGAAGGGAAGAGATCGAACTCAAGTTGTCGCAGGTCGACTAACTGAGACGCCCTCACACCGAGGAGCCTGATCGCCATCCGGCGCGTGTAGCCGCTCTTGAAGAGTGCCTTCACGGTTTCGAAGACGACGTTGTCGTCGTGTGTCGGTTCGATCGTCTCCGCACGCGTGACCGTCTTGAAATCGGCGTACCGCAGCTTGAGGGTGATCGTCTCCGCCTTCAGATGGCGGTAGCGAAGGGAGGAGCAGACGCTTTCCGTGAGCGCGAACAGGATTTTTTCCAGTTCATCCCGATCGGCAATATCGTGCGAAAATGTCTCTTCGGTCCCGATGCTCTTTCGCGTGTGCTCGGTCTCAATGTGTTCGGATCCGAATCCGTTCGCCACGTCGTAGATCCACAACCCGTGCTTGCCGAGCATACGGACGATCGACTCCCGCGACCGCGCCTGGATGTCCGCGACACGATTCAGGCCTTTCCTTCTCAAAATCTCGCTCGTTTTCCTGCCCACGCCTGGGATGACGTCAATGGGGAGCGGGGCGAGGAACTCTTTCTCCGTTCCGTGTGGAACGTAGATGACTCCTGCCGGCTTGACCGTCCCGGCCGCGATCTTCGCGACGGACTTGTTCGAGGCAAGCGCGATGGTGCATGGGAGGCCGAACTCGTTCCAGACGATCTTCTGCAGCTTCTTGATGAAACCCGGCAAGTCATTTCCGTACAGTACCTCGCAACCGCTAAGATCCAGGTAGAGCTCGTCGATCGACGCTCGCTCGACAATCGGCGCCAGCTCGAGGACGCGCTGGTAGAGCCTGTTCGAGTAAGCTGTGTATTCCCCGAAGTGACTGCGGACAACGATGGCATCCGGACAAAGCTGCAACGCTCTTGAGGTCGGCATCGCAGAGTGGATGCCGAAGGCACGCGCTTCATAGGATGCCGAAGCGACGACGCCGCGGCCGCTGGTGCTTCCGCCGACGATCACCGGCTTCCCGACCAGCGCCGGATTCTTGATCCGCTCGACGGAGACATAGAAGCAATCGAGGTCGAGATGGGCGATATGTTTCTTCGGAGAGGTCAATTCCCTGCGGCTCTATTTTCATTGATCGAAAAGAGCGAGCATCGTCTCACGGTTCTTCTGCCAGTCTGTTCAATGCATCGCCTGCGAGTCGATACACGGTCCATTCGTTCATCGGGCGTGCGCCGAGGTTCTTGTAGAAGCCGATCGAGGGCTCGTTCCAGTTCAACACAGCCCATTCGAGCCTGCCGCACTTGCGCTCGACCGCCAGCTGCGCCAGATGCACAAGCAATGCTTTGCCGATCCCTCTGCCACGCATCGCTGGGCGCACGTAGAGATCCTCGAGATAAATCCCGGGTCGTCCCAGGAATGTGGAGAAGGAATTGAAAAAGAGGGCGTAGCCGACGGGCTGACCATCGTACAGCGCGAACACGACCTCAGCAGAGGGACGTGCACCGAACAGCGTCTCGTTCAATATCTCTTCCGTTGCCACGACCTCGTGCGCGAGGTGTTCGTAGTCGGCCAGCTCTCTGATGAAGGAGAGAATCAATCTCACATCCTTCCTCTCCGCAGATTGAATTCTCAGGCGCGGATCAGGCGGTGACGGCGGCATAGTTTCGTGATCTTCGTGGTTTCCAGGTTAGTCTCAAGAAGGTTTCTTCTAGGCTTGTCCCGGCTGCACCAGGAAGCGGAGGTCGTAGCCCTTCTCCGCGAGCTGGCGCAGATTCCTTTGTATCATGTCCAGAACGGTTTCGCTCGAAATGATCTGCACGATGCCATACTGGATTTCCGTCTTTCGCTCGACATAGATCTCCCCCTGATAGAGCTCCTGCGGTTCGTACTGGATCTCGCCCCCCCTTGTCCAGGGCGCGAGCAAGTATGACACCTGTGCCGGTATCAACTTGACGAGGCCGACGAGCTCGAAATTTGGCACGCCATCGCGTATCGCCAGGGCAATCGAGCCGCTCGCACCGGGAGTAACGACGGCGTCGACGATGAACGATCCCTTTCCGTCCTTGTTCGGCGAGCTGACGATCCCCTTCGTCACCATCCGGTAGCCGGAAGGGTAGCCGAAGAGGTACACGAACGTCCCCCATTCCAGCTCTTTCGCCTTGCCGAACGGGTACGTGAACGCCCGCACCCCCAGCGTCTGCCGCGCATCAAGCTTTTGACCGAGGAGGACGAGATCGGCGGCCCGATCGAGCGCGAGAACCTCAAGGGCAATACCGCCCGCGACCTCGCTGAGGAAGATCAGCTGACTCTTTCTTAAGGAGAAGGTCCTGACATACACCGTCGGTTGCCTGTTTTCTGAGAGGTAGTACGTGGTGGCGGTGTCGGGAAAGTCGACCACGTGAGCGCACGTGAGCAGCGCGATCCTTCCGTCCCGGTTGTAGATCATCGTTCCCGTTCCGGCGTTTGATTGGTGCTGGAAAGAGACGGCTCGTTCGCCTCGTTCGAGAACTTGCGGAGAGATTTCGGAGAACCGTACGGAATCCTTGAGCGGGATTGAATAGCACTTGTAGCTGGTCATCACGCTGATGCGTTTGACGCTTTCGCTGATCTCTTCCAGTTGCTGCGAACAGCCTCGATAAGGGAACTCGGAATCATACTTGCCGTCCGCCAGGGTGGGGTAGACCTCTTTGTAGATCGAGGGGGCGCATGAGATGCTTATGACGGAGACCGGTGCGAGGATCAAGATGGAAGGGATGAGTTTCATTGCTGACTCCCTGTGTACTCCGGATTGGGTTTCAACCGGATCCCCCTGAGCGAACTTGGAGAATATCTAGTCCGGGTACGTGAACGTCACATCAAGCTTGATGTCGGAATGAAGACTTTTCGCGACGGGGCATGCGCGCGCGATCCTCTCCAGTCTGGACCGATACGAGGTTGCGATTCCAGCCGGAAAATCGATCCGGACCACGATTCTCGCGATCCTGCGGGGCGGGTCCGTGCTCATATGCTTCTCCGCGTAGACCTTCGTGCCGGCGAGGCGGACACCTTCTCCCTCTACTGCGATGGCCATCGTCGTGACTTTGCACGTCGCGAGGGCTGTTACGACCAGGTCGGTGGGCGAGAAGCTCTCGCCGCGTCCATGATTGTCGGTGGGGGCGTCGGTAATCAACTCGACGCCGCTGGGAATATGGACGGCCTCGCAGCGGAGCTCACCAACGTAGCGGAACGATTGGGCAACCATAGGAAAAATGAAATGGTTAAACGGAAAAACGATAAATGATGACCAGTGAGTGAATATGTAGTGAGTGTGGGTGAAGTGAGTATGAACGTAGTAAGTATGTTCGTACTAGGCACGAAAGTCGTTGGACAAGGAGTAATGCGCGAGAGGTCAGAGCTCCAAGGGGAGACGGGAGTTGAGACCCGGTCACTCCAGAAGCTGGGACAGATTTCCCTCGAGCTTCTCCACGTTCCGCTTAAAGCTGGCAAGCTTCTCTCGTTCCCGCTCCACGACCTCTTTCGGTGCGCGCTCAACGAACGACGGGTTGCCGAGCTTTCGGCCGATGCTCTCAATCGCCTGCTGCAACCGCGCGATCTCCTTCTCGAGCCGGGATCGCTCTGCACCGAGATCGATCAGCCCCTCAAGCGGAACGAAGATCTCCGATCCGTTCACCACGGCGCTCGATGCGAACTTTGGTTTCGCCGGTGACGTCAGGACCTCGATATCGGAAACGCGCGCGAGCTTCTTCAGGTATTTGCCGTACGTGTCGAAGATCGCGCCGCTCGCCCCGTCGGCAAATCGGACCTTCACGCCGATCTCCTTGGACGGCGAGATATTGTTTTCGCCGCGAATGTTTCGCACGGCATTGATAACATTCTGAACGAACGCCATATCGTCCTCGGCGTTCTGGTCAATCCACGTCTCGTTGACGGCCGGGAACGCAGCTCGCATGATCGTTCCACCTTTCCGGTCGGCGAGATGCTGCCACAGCTCCTCGGTCACAAACGGCATCACGGGGTGCAGCATGCGGAGCGCCTGATCGAAGATCCAGAGCGATCGCACGAGAACGGCGCGTTTCACCTCAATCTGCTCGTCGCCGTAGAAGCGGGTTTTCACGAGCTCGACGTACCAATCGCAGAAGTCGTGCCAGATGAAATCGTACAGAATCTTGCTCGACTCGTTTAGGTGAAACTCGCCCAATGCCGCGTTGAAGTCTCTGACGGCGTGATTGAGACGCGAGAGGATCCAGCGGTCCGCGAGATCGAGGTGCTCGAGGGACAATGCTCGCATCTCTTCATCCCTTAGTCCACCGTTGAGTTCCGCTTTGTTCATCAGCAGAAAGCGTCCCGCATTCCAGATCTTGTTCGCGAAGTTTCGTCCGATTTCGCATTTCTCCGTCGAGAACAAGACATCTTGCCCGAGCGGCGCGAGGTACGCGACGGTGAACCGGAGCGCGTCCGCACCATATTGGTCGATGACGTCCAGCGGGTCGGGCGAGTTGCCGAGGGACTTGCTCATCTTCCGACCTCCGACATCGCGGATGATGCTTGTGAAGTAAACGTCGCGGAAGGGGATGAGGTCTTCGTCGCGTTGCCGCGCGTTCCCGTCATGGCGGGGCTCCCCTCGGAGGAACTCCATGTTCGACATGATCATGCGGGCCACCCAGAAGAAGATGATGTCGGGGGCGGTGACGAGCGTGTCCGTCGGATTGAAGTAGTGCAGATCCTCGCTGTCCCGCGGCCAGCCGAGGGTGGAGAACGGCCAGAGCCACGAAGAGAACCATGTGTCCAGCACGTCGTCGTCCTGGCGAACGGGAGCGTGGTGATCCAGGGCGAGCTTCTTGCGGGCTTCGTTTTCGTTGCGTGCAGCAGTGAACCGTCCGTCCGGTGCGTAGTACACCGGGATCCGATGCCCCCACCAGATCTGGCGCGAGATGCACCAGTCGCGAATGTTCGTCATCCAGTGCTCGTACACCTTCTCCCACCGCTCTGGATGGAAGCGTATCCTCCCCTCGCGCACCACCCGCAGCGCGGGCTCCGCAAGGGGCTTCATTTTCACGAACCACTGATCGGAGAGGTACGGCTCGATGACCGTGTGGCAGCGATAGCATTTGCCGATGTTGTGCTTGTACGGCTCAACCTTCAGCAGATATCCCTGGGCCTCAAGATCCTTGACGATCTGCTTGCGACCCGCGAAGCGTTCCAGACCAGCGTATTGCTTCGGGACGGATGCGTTGAGGTATCCGCGCTCGTCGAAAATATTGACCTGCTCGAGATTGTGGCGCTGCCCGATCAGGAAATCGTTCGGATCGTGCGCGGGCGTCACTTTAAGCATCCCGGTGCCGAACGCCGCGTCAACGTACTCGTCCGCGATAATGGCGAGCCTGCGGCCTACGAGCGGAAGGACCGCGTTCTTGCCGATCAGATTCCTGTAGCGCTCGTCGCGGGGGCTGACGGCGATGGCCGTGTCCCCCAGCATCGTCTCGGGCCGAGTCGTCGCCACGACGGCGAACTCCTTGGTTCCTTCGATCGGGTACTTGATGTGCCAGAGGTGACCATCCGTCTCGGCATACTCCACTTCATCGTCGCTCAGCGCCGTCTGGTGGAACGGGCACCAGTTGACGATGTACTTGCCGCGGTACACCAATCCCTTCTCAAACATCCTCACGAAAACCTCCCGTACCGCCTCCGAGAGTCCCTCATCCATCGTGAAGCGTTCCCGCTGCCAGTCGCACGAGGAGCCGAGCTTTCGCAACTGCCTGATGATCGTTCGGCCGTAATGCTCTCTCCACTGCCACACGCGTTCAACGAACTTCTCGCGCCCAAGATCGTGTCGCTTGAGCCCCTCGTTCGCGAGAGCTTTCTCGACCGCGTTCTGCGTGGCGATGCCGGCGTGATCGGTGCCCGGGATCCAGCACGCTTCATACCCCTGCATGCGCTTCCACCGAATGAGGATGTCCTGGATCGTATTGTTCAGGACGTGACCCATCGTCAAGATGCCCGTGATGTTCGGCGGAGGGATGACAATCGTATACGGGGTTTTCTCCTTGTTGACCGCGGCGTGGAAGAGGTTATGGGACTCCCAATGCTGGTACCACTTGTCCTCTACCTCTTTCGGATTGTATGCCTTTGGAAGCTCTAGCATCGCAATAGTGGCGCAGAAAGGTGAAGATCTCTCGATTCAATAAACGAAAAATCAGTCTGGAAATCAACGACGCCGGTCCGAGTCGGAAGAGTACGGGGAGAAAGGATGAAGGAGCGTTGAGAAGAAAGCCGCGAACCCGAGACTTCGCACCAGGTCCATCCTACCGGCGCGATGGTTCGCTGACGATCAACGAGACCCTCAGCGCCGATTCATTGCCCGTAAGATCCCAGGCGATGATCTTCAATTCGTGGCGGCCGGGCGCGAGACTCGTTGCCTCGATGACGCCTGCACCTTCCGGCAAACGGCTGTAGAATGGAAGCCGGTTCCCGGGTTGTATGTACAGCTTCTCGAATCGACCTCTTCGTCGGAGAGCGAGCGTTTGGTCATAATACCAGCCGATCTCGTGGGCTTCAAGCTCCGGGATAAACTTCTTTGCGGAGACAAAGAGACGCTCGCCGTCCAGAAATGTCTCGGAATGGTATGCGCCCGTCCTGTATTTCGGCGCGTCCGACCGGTCCGCGACCCTGCCGCTGACCCCGATTGCACCCCAGAGGCGCGCCGGACCTTGCACGAGGAACTCATTGGGTCCTGTGCGAATCGCATCTCCGATCCATTGTCTCTCCTTTCCCCTGACACGGGAGGATCGGTCGAGTGGAGAGAAGGCGATCATCTGAAACACAGGAGGAAGCGTGTCCTGAAGGAGGGAGGCAAACTGTGGAAACAGGAACGGGTTGATGGGGTTCATGGATGAATCCCGAACTTCGAAATGGAGGTGTGCTGATCCGACCCCAGTGTCACCGGAGTACGCGATGACCTCTCCCCTGCTGACGGGGAACATTGTGCTATCCACGTCGATCTCAAGCGAGTAGCTCTTGCGCTCCTTCTGATATCTCTTAACGTACGTGTCAATCGAGTCCTTGAACCTCTGCAAAAGACGGGATATCCCTTCTGATTATTGGCCGAAATGTCGATCCCTTCGTGGACATGGGTGCGGCGGTAGTCGGCCAACGAAGAGGTGATCGTCGTGCTCGCGTTCGTCGGCCAGACATAGGCCCGTAAGTCTGTCCGGAGGGTGTCAAAAGGAGCATAGATTTCATCAAACTTGAGGCTTGCAGCGACGTTCGTTTCATTGCGGAGAGAAGAAGAGGACGGAACTCCGGGGAACGCTATGACAATGCAGGCGAACAGAAGTGCTGCCGGAGCGTGAGTACTAGTGAGTTCCAAAGAAACCCCTTCCTGATGGTTCATCCGGTCTAGATCAATTTCCCCAACACATACCCGATCGTGATGCCCGTGAGCAAGGTGACCGTTATGACTCTGTGGTTCAGAACGTCCTTCGAATAGCCCCTTCGGATCGCGACGATGGAGACCAGATAGCCGATGCCGTTCAGGAGCCAGAGGAATGGGAGGGAGAGAACATGTGCGATGATGGGTCCGACGACTGGAACGAGGCCAATCCACGCCACGAGGGCCGCAAATGCCTGTCCCAGGATCCCCACCAGCAGCACGGCAACTGCAACGATATTCTTGTCGATCCTGTAATGGACGCCAACACTGATCAGGGCGATAATGAGGCACCATGCGATGAGCGCGCTGCGGTAGTTACGGAGGAACTTTCTGATCCTGTTCATCCACCGACCAGTGCTTGCTGAACACTTACTCTCAGGGAGGTCATGTGGTTGCCCTCTGGAGAAAGCAGCTGAGCCACGAGCCTGTCTCCGGGGATCGTTGATGCGACCCCTTCCGGCGTCCCGGTGAAGATGATGTCTCCACGCTCGAATGTGAAGAACTGGGAAATGTGAGCGATCAGCCCGTCCACTTTGAAAATGAGGTTCCGAGTGTTGGAGTGCTGCCGCGTCGTTCCATTGACATCGAGTCTGATCCCGAGATTGTGGGGATCTGGCACGTCACTCGCTGGTGCGAAGCTCGAGATCGGTGCTGACGTGTCAAACGCTTTGGAGAGCGTCCAAGGCAGCCCCATCTTCTTCGCATTGTTCTGGATGTCTCTCATCGTCATATCAAGTCCGACTCCATATCCGGCCACGTGGTTGAGGGCGTTGCCACGCTGGATGTTCTTCCCGCCTTTCCCGATGAGAACCGTCATCTCCACTTCGTGATGGAATTCCCTCGAAATGGAGGGTGCCGACACGATTCCGCCATCGCCGATGATTGCTGTGCCAGGCTTGAGAAAAAAAACCGGTGCCTCGGGGATTGCGTCCTTCATCTCCCTGACGTGTTCTGCATAATTTCGGCCGACGCAGAAGATCTTCCTTATTTCGAGCTCCTCTTCGGTCCGATTGATGTGCGCGAATGGCATGAGCTTGGCGTCTGGGAATTGTTCCGGACTTGATCAGACAAAATATAGGCAAGTCGCATGATATGCGCAAGAAAATCGTGAAGGTCTCCGCACAGAGTTCAAGGGAGCGCACGGAAACCCGCGACACTTCGAGGTGGAACGAGCCTCGGTGGCGACCCTTCGTTCGATGATCGCGGGGGCGACGACTCGGGCACAACGTTGTGCGCGCTCACCGATCCGCCGCGGTCTCCGAGGCGACGTGTGATCAAAATTCCCCTTGTTCACATGAAGAAAAACTGGTATCTTTGACGCAGTTGACTCAGGACGCGATGCCGAGAAAGATGACGTACAAGGACGCCGGCGTTGACATTGAAGCCGGAGAAGATCTGGTACGACGTATCAAAGCCGAGGTCCGCTCGACGTTCAGTCGCCATGTCCTGGCCGACATTGGCGCATTCGGTGCATTCTATCGCGCAGAGTTCAAGGGCATCCGCAGGCCCGTTTTGGTGTCCAGTGTGGATGGGGTCGGGACGAAGCTCAAGATCGCGTTTGCGATGAACAGGCATGACACAGTGGGACAGGATCTTGTCAACCATTGTGTCAACGACATTCTTGTGTGCGGAGCGAAGCCGCTTTATTTTCTCGATTACTTCGCGACGGGGAAGCTCTCCCCCGATGTCGCCGGACAGGTGATATCGGGATTCGTCAAGGCGTGCAAAGAGAACGGCTGTTCGCTCGTGGGTGGAGAAACGGCCGAAATGCCCGGTTTCTATGCACAGGGGGAGTACGACCTTGCAGGCACGATAGTTGGAGTTGTTGATCGAGGGAGCATCCTCGGTGAGAAGAAGGTCAAACCCGGCGACGTGCTGATCGGCTTGCCGTCGACAGGCCTGCATACCAACGGATATTCTCTGGCGCGATCCGTGCTGTTGAGTCGGTTCGATCTCGATCAATATTTCGAAGAGCTTAAGGCGTCACTCGGTGATGAGCTTTTGAGAGTGCATCGTTCGTACCTCGGGGCGATCTACCCGCTCCTTCGGAAGTACAAGATCAACGGGATGTCGCATATCACCGGTGGGGGGATCGAGGGAAATACGGTTCGCGTCATCCCCAGAGGTCTTAAGCTCAAGATTGACTGGAACGCATGGCAGCGGCCGGCGATCTTCAGACTGATACAGCAGGTTGGAAATGTCCCGGAAGAAGATATGCGACGGACGTGCAACCTTGGCGTCGGACTGATCATAATCAGCGGGGCAAGTGCCGCCGACGGGCTTCTTCGGGCGCTGAAACGAAGACGGGAGTCCCCTTTTATCATGGGGGAAGTGGGAAGAAGGTAGCCCCCGGCCTTTTATCGAAACGAGACCTTCTTATGAGTCCCAGCCTGGGTGAAAATCCGACCGTCATTCAGCTTATCCAGTGGATTCTTGCGCCGGCGGTGATGATTAACGCCTGCGGACTTCTTCTCCTGGCGACGAGCAACAAGTACTCCATCGTGCTGAATCGGATCAGGGTCTTGAATGAAGAGAAACGGAAGCTTGCAAAGAAGCTCGGTGAATCGAGCTTCGATGAAACATTACGGCTCGAGAGCCTGGCCCGCCAGATCGGACATTTGATGGATCGCGCAAAGCTGGTCAGGAACTCAGTGATGTGCTACACGGCAGCGATCGCGCTGTTCATCGTCACGTCGCTGCTCATCGGCGGCGGCTTCTTCAGCGAGGTCCTTCGATCCAACATTCTGATCGCAGCGGCCTTTCTTCTGGGGATGGTGACGGTCCTTGTCGGAGTTCTCTATGCTTTCTTGGATGCGAAACGGGGTTACGAAATCGTCCGGTTTGATGTTCAGGTGGATGAGTAGCGGGGATCGAATGGTCAAGATCCCTATCGAGGAGGGGCTCTCCCTCCGTTCCCTGGAGCACGAGGACGCGAAGGAGTTGTTTGCGCTCACCGATTCATGTCGCGCGTATCTCCGCTGCTGGTTGCCGTGGCTCGATGTAACGCGGACCCTGCAGGATACCCGTTCGTTTATCGAGTCGGCCCTGCGTCAGTCTGCTGCGAACCTCGGCTTTCAAAACGGCATCTGGCACGAGGGACGTCTGGTGGGGGTCATCGGCTATCATCATGTCGACTGGGCGAATCGTTCCGCGAACATCGGCTATTGGCTGGGGGACCGGTTCCAGGGCCACGGATTGATGACGAAGGCGTGTCGCGCGCTGGTCGACTATGCGTTCGACGTCTGGCGCATGAACCGCGTCGAAATCCGATGCGCGGTCGGGAACACTAAGAGCAGGGCGATACCGGAGCGTCTGGGATTCAAGAGTGAGGGTGTGGTGCGCGAAGCGGAATGGCTCTACGATCATTTTGTAGATCATGTCGTCTATGGGATGGTCGCGAAGGAAAGGGAAGAGCATCGCCGCAATGCCGCGGGATAGCTCCCGGACTCGCTCCGCTGCGCCCCTTCGCTGTGTGTGGAGCCACGCTCAGAACACATTCTACGATTGGAAAGGTCTGAATCAGGTTTGAAAAAATTCATGGCTTCTGACTGGCAAACTCCCGACAATCTCGATTTCCTCTCTCCGGAGGAGATTCGCACCCGCTTGCTGGAGGCGCAAGAGTTCAGCACTCGAGTGAACACACTCAGCGAGCTCTCCCTGAGGATTGACGGAGCCCGCTCGCGCGAGGAGATTGTCCGCACGTTGAGGGAGAGCGTCAAAGATCTGATCGACGGCGAGTGCGCGTTCCTCAGTCTCCTCAGCCAGAACAAAACGCACTATGTCATCAGCACGCTCTCCCCGCTGATGGATGCAATTGAGCTCGACCACAAGCACTTCTCCGTGGAGATCGGGATGCCGGGATGGGCAATCCAGAATAGCGCGAGCATCGTCGTCGATATCGAGTCGGCTCCCTCGTTTCACCCGTCGCTGGAAGGGAAACTCACAGACCTTGGGATCAGCTCGCTCATCATCGTGCCGCTGCACACGAGCCAGGATATTCTCGGGGCCCTCTACTTCGGATCGTCGAAGCCGAACGCCTACATTGATGCCGACCTCTGGCTTGCGCAACTGTTGGCCTTGCAGGTCGCTGTCGCGCTGCGCCACACGACGTTGCTCGAGCGGGCTCAGAAACGCGTCGTCCAGATCGGGCTTGTGAACCTGGTGGCAGGCAAGCTGACATCGACGCTGGACATCGATGAACTGCTGAGCTTGGCTTCCGATTCGATTCAGAAGAACTTTCAGTATTTCGACGTAACGATCTTTCTGGTCAGCCGCGAGGAGAACGAGCTGATTCTGACGGCACACACCGGGAACTATGTCGATTTTCTGCCTCACGGATACCGGCAGAAGATCGGCCACGGCATTGTCGGCTGGGTAGCGGAGCACGGGCAATCGGTGCTGGCCAACGATGTGTCGCTCGATCCGCGCTACCTCGCCTATCAATACCACAACACCAACTCGGAACTCGCGCTCCCGATCATCATCGACAGCGAGGTCGTGGGCGTCCTGAACGTCGAAGACACGAAGCTCTACGCCTTTGACGAAACCGATGTCGTCGTGCTGGAGACGCTCTGCGACCAGATTGCCAGCGCCATTCATAATGCGAAGCTCTTCGATCAGATCAAGAAGTCCAACCAACGTCTCGTTGAGCTCGACAAGTTGAAGACGGACTTCGTCGGCATCGTCTCGCACGATTTCCGGACTCCCCTTTCAACGATCATGCTCGCGGCGAAGTCGCTCCTTCGCAAAGAGATTAGCCCCGAACGGCTCCAGGAATACCTGAACATCATCGTCGACCAGGCGAGCAAACTCAGCAAGCTCGCGGAGGATACCCTCTCGTTTGCCAAGATCGAATCGGGCCAGCTCAACTACCAATTCAAGGTGGTGAACGTCGAGGCCCTCATCCAGGAGGCCGTCTCGATGGTGAAGATCTCAGCGCGGCACTCCTTCGAATCTCACGTCGATCTGAACTCCTCCTTCGTGCGAGGCGACCAGAACAAGCTGCGGCAGGTGCTGCAGAACTTGATTTCCAACGCTTTGAAGTACTCTCCGGCGGGCGGGCAGATCAAGGTGACCGTCGGACCGAGTGACCAGCCCGAGGAGGTGCTCTTTGCCGTCAGAGATCAGGGCCTCGGCATCCCGGAGGAGTACTTGGGGAGGCTCTTTCAGAAGTATATTCGGGTCGATTCAGGCGAGGCGGGGAAGATCAAAGGGACGGGCCTCGGACTCTGGATTTGCCGCGAGATCATCAAGGCGCACGGCGGAAGAATCTGGGTCGAGAGCGAAGTAGGGAGGGGGAGCACATTCAAATTCTGCGTGAAAAAGGGGAACTAGTTCCCGCCGCCCCACAGGTACAACGGGCCTACGACGTGGAGAAGGTAAACGGATTGAAGTTTGTCCCGCGATCATACCAGTCAACTTTTTCCTCTCTTCTCAGCCAACCTACGATGACGTACGTGATTGGCGTGAAGACCGCCTCCACGACGCACTTGAAGATGTAGTTCGACACGATCACGCCGGTGAGCAGGCTCGAGGGGAGCAGGCCTCCGAATGCGATCGTGGCGAACAGAGCCGTATCAACTCCTTCGCCGACCCGATCGTTCGCATCCAGAGCCAGCGGCCGCGGGTGAACAACTTCATCTTTGCCAGCACGTGCGAGTTTGAAAACTCGCCCGCCCAGTACGCGATCAGGCTTGCGACAACGATCCTTGGCGTCAGGCCGAGGATTTTTTCGTACGCCTCCTGATTTGGCCAGTCACGTGCCGGTGGCACCCCCCCCGCAGCCCCGAATACGATCGACATCACGGCGGCGGAGATGAATCCCAACCAGATGACTTTCCGCGACCGCTGATATCCGTACACCTCGGTGAGGGTGTCGCCGAAGATGTAGCTCAGCGGAAAGATCAGTGTTCCGCCGTCGAACGTGAACCAGCCGGAGTCGACAATCTTGGTGGACGCGACGTTCGAGATCAACAGCACGGCCACGAAGAGGCCCGTGATCGTATCGAGATGTTTGTACTGCCTTTCCACATGCACCCTCGATTTGCAGTTGGAACGAAAAACCTCCAGCGCCTTTCGACGCCGGAGGCTTTCCGCTGAAAACCGACTGCCTCATTTCTTGAAGACTTCGTCTTTAACTCCGCTGTTGACCTTCAGCGTGTTGATCAACGCCTCCGAGACCCGTTTGCCATCCGCTGTCGACACAGTCTTGTACGGGAACTGAACGCCGTCTGCCATCCGGTAGTCCGAGTAGACCTCCTCCACATCAGCGGGCCCAGACGGTCCGGTTCCGCGAGCGATCTTCTTGAGGACCAGCCCCGACGTTGGGTCGACAAGCAGTCGTACGACGTAGTTCGTTGGACTGTATCGTACAAGAACGACGTTGACGGTTTTCCCATTGGCTGTGTCGTCTTTCCAATACTGCGCCGTGAACTCGGGCTTGCCAAGGTTCTGCAGGATGAGGTAGACATCCCCGATCAGCTGGTTCTCGAGCTCCTGCCGTTGGGCGCCGCCGATATCTCGCGTGCCCATCGCTCCTTTCATCCACGCGTTTGTGCCGTCGAAGACCATCTGGAGGTTTCCCATCGGCGTTTTCATTTCCATCGCGATTTTGTTCGGGCGGACGATCTTCAGATCTGTCTCGATAGTGAAATCCCCCATCGGAGTTGACTGGAGCACCTTCTCATTGATGACAATATCCTTGATGCCGAGCAATGCTGGCCCGCCCATTGCGGCGACAGATTTTCCAAGGATCTCTTTTCCCCTGGCGATCGTCTCCGGCGTCGGGTCGGGCAACTTCACCGGCGGTTGCGGGATCGTGATATCGATGGTCTTCACATTCATGCCCAGCGAGCTCAGAGGCTCGTCGAAATCGGAGTCCTTCCCGACCACGAGGAGCGTGAGTGCATCGGGGTTCCACCGTTTCTTCACCGCGTCGTCCACGCTGGCGATCGTCGCTTGTTGTACCTCTTGTTGCTGTTTCTGGATGAAGTCTTTCGGATACCCGAAGTATTCCAGCGTCATCAATTCGTTGATGATCTTCCCTTTCGTGTCGTACCGGAACACGAAGGAGTTGAGGTAGGAATCCTTCGCATACTTCAGCTCGTCGCCGGTGATGCCGTTCTTGATGAAGTTGTCAAACTCGTGCTCGATCGACCGGATCATCTTCATGGTCGTCCCGGACTTGGTGGAGCCGCTCATCTGGAAGACGCCCGGGTAGTCGTAACTTTCCCCCCAGAAGCTGCCGACGGCATACGCCAGGCCCTGGTCGGAGCGCACCTTCTTGAACAATCGCGAAGCCGCCGCGCCGCCGAACGCCTGATCTGCGACGTTGAGGGGCCCGCTCTCCGGATCGTTCAGCAGGCCGCCCAGGTGGCCGAGGTAGATGTTCGATTGGTTTACATCGTCCTTCCGGATGAAGTTCACGGTCTTCTGAGCCGCGAGCCGGGGTGAGGGTACAGGCAGGAAGCTGACGTCCTGCCGTCCCCAATCGCCGAACATCTTCTCGAGCTTGGATTTCATTTCAACCGTCTTGAAGTCTCCCCAGAACGCGACCATCATGTTGTTCGGCACGAAGGCCTTCTTGTGGAAGTCGATCAAGTCCTGTTTGCTGATGTTGTCGATCGTCGCGTACTCTGTCATCCGCGCATAGGGGTGGTTTGGACCGTAGATCAGCCTCCTGAATTCGCGCGCCGCGATGGCCGTCACCTGATCGTTTCGCCGTGAGATCGACGAGCGGGCGGCGACTTTCGCGAGCTCGATCTTGTCGTCGCGGAAGGCGGGATTCCTCAGGACGTCCGCGAGGACCCCCAGCCCCATATCGATATCTTCTTTGAGGACCGAGAGGCGCGCCCCGCCTGACGTCGTTCCGATGTAGGTCTCGACGGAAGCGCCGACCCGCTCGAGCATTTCATCCAACTCGTCGCCAGTCTTGCTCGTTGTGCCTCCCGTCCGCATCACCTGACCGGTCATCGACGCGAGGCCGATCTTGTCGGCGGGTTCGTAGCGCGAGCCGGTGCGCACCAGCACCGAGCCTTGAATGAGCGGAAGCGTGTGGTCCTCCAGCAGGTAGATGATCATCCCGTTCGCGGGCTGGAAGCGCGCGGGCTCAGGGAGTTGAATCTCTCGCAACGGGGGAAACTTGAGCTTCTTGTACTGGAGCGGCTTGTTGCTTGTCTGAGCGGGGCTCAGGAGAACGAACCCGGCAAGAAGCGTTACGATTGAGATTGTGCGAAATGGTTTCATGGCGTCCTCTCTCTATTTCACCGATTCGATCGTTGCGATGGTGCGGTTCGTGTTGACGAAAACAGTGCGTGCAACGCGCTGGATATCGGCGGCGGTGACGGCGTCGATCTTGTCGAGCTCCTTGAACAGGTTCCTCCAATCGCCGGTAATTGCCTGGTAAAACGTCAGCTGATCAGCCATGCCTGCGTTGTCGGCGAGCGAGCGGATGAGGTTGGCTCGTGCTCGCGTCTTGACCGCTTTGAGGTCCTCCGCGCTGACAGGTTCCTTTTTCAACTTGTCGATCTCCTCGTCGATGGCATTCAGACATTCCTCATTCGTCTTGCCTTGCGCCGGAACCGCGACGAAGGCGAACAGGTTAGGATACTTGTTTCCGGGGAACCCCGAAAAGCCCGCGGCCTGGATCGCCAACTTCTTGTCGCGGACGAGCGACTTGTAGAGACGGGATGTTCGCCCCGAGCTGAGGATGTCGGAGATCGCATCGTAGACCGAGTTCTCCGGGTCGTTAACAGACCCCTTCTTGTAGCCGATCAACAAAATCGGCTGGGACTGTTCATGGAGCACCACCTTGCGTTCGCTCGTCTGTTCCGGCTCAACAGTTCGCACGCCCGGGGGTTTCGGCCCTGATGGGATCCGTCCGAAGTACATCTCCGCCAACCGGATGATCTGTTTCTGATCGACGTCGCCGACGATGGCAATCGTCATGTTGGAAGGAGCGTAGTATGTCTTGAAGAACTCCTGCGCCTCCTGGCGGGTGATGCCTTGCAGATCCGACATATGACCGACGACGGGCTCTTTGTAGGGGTGCGATTTGTACGCGACGGCCAGGAATTCCTCCACCAGCTTGCCGATGGGGGAACTCTCCGTCCTCATGCGGCGCTCCTCCATCACAACGTCCTTCTCTTTGTAAAAGTCCCGTATGACCGGATCGAGGAACCGTTCCGACTCGAGGGAGAACCAGAGCTCTACCTTGTTCGATGGCAGGTTGAGATAATACTGCGTTGCATCAGCACCGGTTGACGCATTCAAGCCGACACCGCCCTGCTCCTCGATGGCCTTGTCAAATTCTCCGTTCTCGACGAGCGCGGAGGCGGCGTCCTGCGCTTTCTCAAACGCAGCATGAAGCATGCCGAGCTTGGCGGAATCTGCCCGGCCTCCCCTGACCTGCTGATCCCGCCAGGCCGACCAAGCTTTGTCGAGAGCGGCGAGGGCAACTTTTTCCCTCTTGTAGTCTTTGGTGCCGATGTCGGATGTTCCCTTGAACGCGAGGTGTTCAAAGATGTGAGCGAGTCCGGTGATCCCCGGTCTCTCGTTCACCGACCCGACGTTAGCGTACGTATGGAAGGAGACGACCGGCGCCTCGTGTCGGGGAAGGATCAAGAACTTCAGCCCGTTCTTCAGGGTGTGCTCGATCACCTGGTTCTCAACAGCCTTGAAGCCATCCTGGCCCCAGAGCGCTGATGCGCAGACGACGGCAACGATCAGAAATGCGAAGATTCGTTTTTGCATGCTGCGAACTCCTTGACGGTAAGTGGGGAAGTGAGTTAGGGCTTCGGTTTTCGCTCTTCGAGTTTGGCGGTCACGCTGTCCCGGAAGAGACGGAACTGTTCTGCGGACTGCAGCTGCGAGAGGACTCCCGCGCGGAACGTTGCTTCTGTGAACCCGTGGTCCGACAACACTTGTTGAACTTTTTGCCGGTATTCTACCGAGTCGGCGGCGGATCCTGCCGCCTTATACTGCTCGTTCAATGCCAAGACCTGGGCATAGGCTGCAACAAGCTCGTCATCTGTCGGGAGAGCGGACGTCCCGGATCTCTGGCAGCTCAGGAGAACGAACGCTAGGAGAAGGAGCAAAGGGGAAATGGACTTCATTCGGGCAATAATCCGGCGTCAAGATAGGAAAGAGAAGTGATGTTTGCAAGTGCTCCTTGAAATCGGTGAAGGCAAGAAGTATATTAGAAGCGCACCGCACGTCCAGCCCGGGGACCTGTGGTCGTCCGCGCGGATTGGATTGCGGAGGCTGTTGATCAAAGCGTCTTCGTATCTCTCCACATTCTCCAAGGGGGTGTTATGGTCGAAGCTTCAAAAAGAATCCTGATAGATACGGTCAGAGAATGGGCCAAGTTCACCGCGGATAAGGAGAAATTCACAGCCATTGCCCACGACATTGCCGAGCTCGCCCGGAAGTGCGTCCAGGAGAGTATTGCCTTTCTCAAGACGCAGAACATCGAGGCCGAAGCCGATTCGCTGGAGTCGCTGTCGATTCTGCATGCCGCCGTCCATATCGAGCCGGTCATCGAGGAGACCTTCCCAACTGTGAAAGCCAGCGTGATGATGAAATGCGGCGGCGCGTCCCGGGCGATCGTCATAAACCCGAACTCGACGATCTCGGCAGGGGGCAACCCATTTGCCTACGAGCTCTTGAAGAAAGCCATTCCGCCGGCCTTCGAGACGAACGCGGCAGATTTTGTCCGCGACGCGTTCCTGAACGTTGCGAGGACGGGAGGCAAGGAACAAGCGTTGTAGGGATTTGTCGATCTGCAATTGCTGATGTTCAATTGATGGAAGGGGGCAGCGTGAGCGCACGTGAGTTGAGCGAGCGCTCAAAGCAAAGGGCCCCTCATGTCATTCGCTTTCTGGAGCGGCTCACCAGAAGCGCTGCCAACGACAAGAGAGGGAAGCGGCTTAGTGTCCTACCATCTGGTCTCTGGATACCGTCCGAGCGGCGATCAGCCCGAAGCGATCAAACAGCTCGTCGAGGGCCTGCTCCGCGGCGACCGCTACCAGACGCTCCTCGGCGTCACGGGCAGCGGAAAGACATTCACCATCTCGAACGTCATCCAGCACGTCGACAAGCCCGTGCTGGTGATGTCCCATAACAAGACCCTCGCGGCTCAGCTCTATGGGGAGTTCAAGAGCTTCTTTCCGAAAAACCGCGTCGAGTTCTTCATCAGTTACTACGACTACTACCAGCCGGAAGCGTACGTTCCTGCGACCGACACCTACATCGCGAAGGACTCCTCCATCAACGACGAAATCGATCGTCTGCGGCTGAGGGCGACGAGCGCGCTGCTGAGCGGCGATCCGAACGTTGTCGTCGTCGCGTCCGTCAGCTGCATCTACGGGATCGGCGCGCCGGAGGAATGGATCTCGCAGACGCTTCCGCTGCGCAAGGGGCAGAAGATCGCGCGAAACGCCGTCCTCAAGAAGCTTCTCGATATGCTCTACGCCCGGAACGACTACGAGTTCTCGCGTGGATCGTTCCGCGTGCGCGGCGACGTTGTCGAGATCATCCCTGGGTACGAGAACGAAGAGGCTCTCCGCCTCGAGTTCTTCGGCGATGAGATCGAGCGCATCTCCTCCATTCAGAAGACGGACGGGAGGATCCTGGGAGAGACGGACTTCGAGATCGTCTACCCGGCGAAGCAATTCGTTACCACCCGGCCGAGCATCGAGCGAGCTCTCAAGACCGTCGACGCCGAGCTGAAGGAGCGTCTGGGGGAGATGCGGTCGCAGGGAAAGCTCCTCGAAGCTCAGCGGCTGGAGCAGCGGACGCGGTACGATATGGAGATGATGCGGGAGATCGGCTATTGCTCGGGGATCGAGAACTACTCGCGCCACCTGGCGGGCAGGCCCCCCGGCTCGAGGCCCTACTGCCTTCTCGATTACTTCCCCAAGGACTTCCTGACGATTATCGACGAGTCGCACGTGACTGTTCCGCAGATCCGCGGGATGTACCATGGCGATCGCTCCCGAAAGGAAACCCTGGTACAGTACGGGTTCCGCCTCCCCTCGGCACTCGACAATCGCCCGCTCACGTTCGACGAGTGGGACCAGATGGTACACCAGATCATCTTCGTCAGCGCGACGCCCGGCGACTACGAGCTGGAGAGGAGCAAGGGGGTCGTCGTCGAACAGGTGATCCGTCCGACCGGCCTCGTCGATCCGGCGGTGGAGGTGCGTCCCAGCAAGCATCAGATCGACGATCTCATCGCTGAGATCCGAGCATGCGCGGCCAAGAAGGAGCGGGTTTTGGTCACGACGCTCACAAAACGGATGGCGGAGGACCTCACCGAGTACCTCGTGGACATCGGTGTGAAAGTGCGCTACATTCATTCAGAAGTGGAGGCGCTCGAACGCGTGGAGATCCTGCGCGATCTTCGCCTCGGTGATTTTGACGTGTTGGTCGGCGTGAACTTGCTCCGCGAGGGGCTCGACCTGCCGGAGGTTTCGCTCGTCGCGATCATCGACGCGGACAAGGAGGGCTTCCTCCGGTCCGATCGTTCCTTGATCCAGACGGCAGGACGAACCGCCAGGAACGTCAATGGCAAGGTCATCCTGTACGCGGATACCGTCACCGGATCGATGGAGCGAATGATCGACGAGACCAACCGGCGGAGGCGAAAGCAGGTCGCCTACAACGAAACGCACGGCATCACGCCCGTTACGATCTACAAGTCCGTCGAGGAAGTGCTCGCTGCTACCGCCCTTGCAGATATCGCCGCGCAGCGGGATGCGCGGAAGGAACGGGCGAAGGCAGCTCACGTCTCCGACACAGTCGTCAGGTACCTGAATCCCGAGCAGCGAAAGGACCTTCTGGAGGAATTGAAGACCGAGATGATGAAGGCTGCGAAGGACCTGGAGTTTGAGCGGGCTGCGGAGCTGCGGGATGAGATTGAGCGGTTGGAGAAGAAAGAGAAGTAAATTGTAGGTTGAAGGTTGAAAGTTGTACGTTGTGCAGTAGAGGTGTTTTGCGTTCCACCGTCTTGTAGCGGGATAGGTTGAAAGTTGCGCGCTTTTCGCGTCCTGCCGGTTTTTGGCGGGATATGTTGAAGGTTGTATGTTGCGCGTTTTGTGCGTCTCCCGCTTTCTGGATTCCGCTTATGGGCGGGATTCCTGGGAAGCGGAACCGCCGTTTTTTTGGGCGGGATAGGTTGAAAGTTGCGCGCTTTTCGCGTCCCGCCGGTTATTGGCGGGATACGTTGTAGGTTGGAAGTCGCGCGTTGTTCGCGTCCGGCCGCTGTTCGGCGGGAAAGGTTGTTCGTGGTATGTTCTTTAGTCAGACGCAACGAGCCCACGGGGGGAAGGGTGGTTCGTGCACAAAAACCAATAGTCAATTCCCCCAATGAGTTCTTTCTTCCACCAGGCCGCCCGTAGGATTTTCCTTCCTCTTCTCGACTTCTTCTATCCTCCGGTCTGCCTCTCGTGCAACCAGCTCCTTCCGGATGGGCGACAGCACGTCTGCGACCAATGCTGGAATTCGATTCAGAGGGTGGAGAGAAGCCTGGAGCTCTATCAGGAAACGTGCGGCAAACTCCTTGCTTCCGGGGCAATCGATCAACTCGTGGCGACATTTGTCTTCGAGAAGGAGGGATCGTTTCAACACATTGCTCATGCACTGAAATACTCCGGGGTTCAGTCTCTTGGTATCGAGCTTGGTCATAGGTTAGGGGGGGTCATCAATGTTTGGGGGCTTCGTGCCGATTACGTCGTCCCGATTCCGTTGCACAAACGAAAGCTGCGCGAGCGCGGTTACAATCAAGCCGAGCTGATCGCGCGCGGCGCGAGCGCCGTGACAAAGATCCCTCTCAAAACAAAAGTCGTGCTCCGCAAGAGGTTCACCCAGACACAAACAGCGCTCTCGTTGGAGGAACGGCAGAAGAACGTCAAAGACGCTTTCGAGTTGAGGGTTTCCGACTTCTCGGACATCAGAGACAAGGCGTTCATCCTCGTGGATGACGTCATCACGACTGGTGCTACGATCGAGGCTTGCGGTCGTGAGTTGCGGAAGGCGGGAGCCACTTGCATCATTGCCGCTTCTTCCGCGCTCGCACAATAGTGTGCCTTGCTGCGTGAAGCGCTTGACAATGGTTGTAGATTCAGTACATTTGACTTGGCGGTACGATGTAGCCGTTTCACCTTCATCAACGAGGACTCATCATGAAAAGGCCCACAAGGTATTCCTGCACCTGCATCTTCCTGCTGTGGTATCTGCTCGCCCAGACTCTTGAAGCTCAAGTCAGCTCTCCGCTTCACAAGCAGTTGCCAAGCCTCTCCGGGGTGTCGAAGACGAGTCAGCAGGATCAGCGCAGTATCATCGACATCAATAACCTCTGGGCAAGAGTTCGGAGTGATGGTGCCATCTACTATGATCCGGTCACGGGACAAGGGGTGACGTATCCGCAGCAGACCGGAGGATTGGTCTACGCTGATAACCTCATCTGGGTAGGGAAAGTGGAGGACGGGGGTTCGCCGGAGCTTCGAACGGGCGGAGGGATTTACATTGCGGGCGTTCGCGCGGGCGCCATAACAGGCAAAGGCATTGCGGAAGATCC